>VOFC01001183.1_pt1 | contig 286000 bp, 296 predicted proteins | sample 5384161 | NCBI WGS metagenome assembly VOFC01 (sample SAMN12384722, study PRJNA508395) | human gut metagenome | isolation source: healthy gut B | host: Homo sapiens
ATTGGTTCTGCGGCTGTAAATGGAGCAGACATATATATTGGAGAAGTCAGAGTCGGAAAAAGAGCAGGGCTGGGGTGTCGCTCCTGTCGATCTTTGGGAAGATTTACCCGGCGGGCTTTCCGGACAAGGTGGATATACCTATGACATGAACGACCTTAAATGCGGTATGAAGTTCGTAATGGAGATTCACATGCCATGAAACAGGCGTTAGCAAATTTTGAGAATCAAGGTATTGCTGAACCATTGACAGGTACAAATTATTGGAATACTTATGGTCAAACTTTGGGAACGTTGAATTTATTCGGACAGTATTTCAATATGATGAACGATGTCCGGATATATGGGAGGAGGTATAAAAGGCAATAGAAGATATAATATGCAGGCTGGTGGGCAATCGAGAGTGTCGAATTCCGGCCCGTCCATGCAGGAGTTCAATATGTTCAGGGCACAACATGCAGGTCAGTTCAGCGGATATAAAGGACGCGGTTCAAATACAAAAAGCAGCATGGAACGCTTATCTCAAGGCTTATGGATATAAATAAAACACTAAGATCACCACTTTACTTTTTTTGTATCGTTATTGTCGGTATTTGTTTGCTTACCAAAAAGAATACGAATATGTAAGAGCGTATGTGTATGAAACGAAGACCTATCCGTTAAGGGATAACTATTTCAAGATGAATATCTGCTATGAGTTCGAGTATAAAGGTGATACGATAAGAGGAGCTTACTCCACGCATAAAATTGCCTGTTGCGCAGAAAGGTGATAGCCTGGTGCTGAAATATCCCATTGGTAAGCCCGAAAAAATGAGGTCGTAAGTGTTGTGAAAGTTGTAAAAGGTAGAATTCAGCTTTAGGTCTTTTTGTTTTGTGTAAGGTCAATCCTATATCACGAAAAAAATATCTCACCTAATTAATTGCTAAATTAATTTACAGATATATTTTTGTAAAAACCGATCCGATATAAATACTGAACGCTACCCTTGACGAATCAGTGATCGGGAAATGGAGGAATTGTTTGAAAACATGGAGGGTCTGTTTACGGCGAAACTTTGCGATAAAGCAGATTGACAGAAAAAAAGGCTGATAGTTTTCTATCAGCCTTTTTTATTCCAACATTAATTGAATAACCTGGGTTCCATCTTCCCAAAGAATCGTTATCTTCAAATGCTATAAAGCAAATCTTTTTCAATGTGTAACTTTTGCCGACTTTGGAATGCCACTTTCCTTGTATAATGTACCCGACATCGTAACATTCCTGTTTATCATTTTTCACGAGTACACGTTCAAGATCATGGGGTAAAATATCTTCTACTGCTTTCCATGAATTTATTACATCCGCAGTTTTCCCCCGTTCATCGTCGCGGGCAAAATCAATAGCCATATATGCTGTGGATACATCAACCATCGTCGCCATTATTCATCTTTTATGGTATCGCGGTCAATAATTCTATATGCTTCGTCTTTGCTGTTAAATTGCGCAGAATCGGCGAATTTTAAAACTCGGATTGCATTTACGCCGTCTTTCAAATGTTCTTCGGGAAATAAATCTTCAATAAATAAATTCTCATTGATTGTGTCGTATTCATCCCAAGAATCATCGAGTGAAATTTTGAGTATAACCTCGCGTGCCATTTTCTCTTATGTATTTATTTTTGTAAAAATACGATTATTTTTATATTTTATCCGGATTTAATCCGAATAATTTGCTCCCAATCGGTCGTAAACTTTCCAGACAGATGGTTACGGTTCATCCTGAACCGTTCAAAACCCTCGGCAGCCGTGACGATCTTCGGTTTGCCATAGGCGGCGTTAAGCCCGTCTATCGCTTTCATCAGCCTGTCATGCTTATCCCGGTCGGCGGCGTCGAACATATCGCGCTGCGTTCCGGTCTTTGAACTGATGTCCGAGAGTATCACGCCCGTCCGCTTGTAGGCATAACCTTTTCGGAAAATCTGCCGGAGCAGCAAGGAGACCTTCGTCAGTTCCAGCGTGCTGTCTGTCGGGACGGAGAGTTTCAACGGGCGGCTTTCATAATGCTGGGGAATGTTGTCCTTGTGGCGGTTGGTCAAAATGAATACGACGATCTCCCCGCATACGCGCTGTTCTGCTTACGGAGTTTCTCGGCACAAGCGGCAGCATACTGGGCGACGCTCTGGTGCAGTTCCCCGAAGTCGTCGATGTCGTGGGCGAATGTCCGCGTTGTGGCGATTTGTTTTTATCTACCGGAGCCTGCTCGAACCCGATGCACGCCTCGCCGCGCAGTTCTTTCCACATTCGAAGGCCTACAACAGACATGCGTTTGCGCACCCACTCGGGCGTAAGTTGCGTAAAGTCCCAGGCTGTGTTGACGCCGTTTGCCTTGAGCATCTTCGCATAGCGTCGGCCCACACCCCAAATATCCTCAATAGGATACCTGCGCAGCACCTTTTCAATACCCTGCGGGCGGTGCATGAAGCAACAGCCATCTAATTTCGGGTATTGTTTGCAGAGCTTCGATGCAATCTTTGCAAGGGTCTTTGTCGGCGCAATGCCGATACTGACAGGGATGCCAGTATATTGTTTCACCGTTCGAGCGATCTCATGGCCGAGTCCATCGAGTTCCGCGTTGTCGATACCCGAAATATCCATGAACGCCTCGTCAATGGAATAAATTTCAGTCGTAGGGGCGAATTTCTTGAGCAGGCTCATTACCCGCCGGGACATATCGCCGTATAGGACGAAGTTCGACGAGAAAACAGCGACATTGCCGCGGCGAGCGAGTTGCTTGATCTGAAAGTAGGGCGCACCCATTTCAATACCGAGTTTCTTGGCTTCGTTAGAGCGCGCAATGACACAGCCGACGTTATTTGAAAGCACCACAACAGGGCGCCTAATCAACGACGGATTAAATACCCTCTCGCAGCTCGCATAGAAGTTATTCGCGTCACAAAGTCCAAACATACTATTCCGGCAACCAAACGGGTTATTCTTCCTTTGTATTGTTTGGGGCTGTTAGAACTACAAAAAACGGTGCTTTTCGGATGTGTAGTACCTTGATTGTGAGTAGGCCGGATAGGTTGCCCGGATCAGGCTTTTCTTACGATGTAGTTGACTACGCCCCGAACTGCGGAATTCGTTGTCCGGGGAGATTTCGATGGCCTTGTACTTCGGATTGGCCGGGACGAGCAGAATCTTGTTCGGTTCCATTTTCACACGCTTGAGGGTGAACTCCCCATCGACGAACGCCACGGCCAGATAGCCGTTGTACGGTTCGATGCTTTTATCCACCACGAGAATATCGCCCTCGGCAATCCCCTCGTCCTTCATCGAATCGCCCTCGACCCGTGCGAAGAATGTCGCCTCGGGATGCTTTACGACCAGGTGGTTCAGATCGAGCTGTCCTTCAGAAAATCATCGGCGGGGAGGCGAGGCCGGCATGAACGCTGCTCTCGGCAAGCGGAATTGCTATCGGAGATTTTATTTCGGGTTTGTATATTTTCATTTCTTTCTCCATCGTGAGACGGTGTTAATGCTGATATTCATTTGTTTGCATTGTTGCGCAAACAAGTTTAACCAACCGATTTTGTGTATAACAAAGTGTATAACATTTCCCCGAAAACAGCCCTTTTTCCATCCGAAAATACCCGATAACAGGGCAGACGCACAAAAACAAAAAAGACCGATAATCATTGATTATCGGTCTTTTGCTTTGTACCCCCTCAGGGGCTCGAACCCTGGACCCCAACATTAAGAGTGTCGTGCTCTACCAACTGAGCTAAAGAGGCATCAATCTTTGGGATTGCGAGTGCAAAATTAGTGATATTTTTTATTATTGCAAAAAAATCCTGAAAAAAATCGGGATTTTTTTTGCAATAAAAGCTTTCACGTTATCGCAGAGCCACTTTGGGTTTATTGCATGTCCAGTTTGTCGCTGTTCCATTCCCCCGCAGCATCGGGATAGATGAACGGCCGCGAGTCGCCGGACTTCTTCATGTCCAGGTAACTTTCGTAGAGGTTGATGCCGTTGGACGATTGCGTGGCCAGCGAAAAGGCGATTACCGACGGATGCCGTTTCGAGGCATGGTAGCTGTCCGCCGTACGTTCGACATATGCCCCCTGCCATTCCGGGGCGTTCGACGGATTGCCGCCGATCCGCCGCGATTCACCGCTGCTGCGGGTGTCGATCGGCGCCTGTACGATCACGTACATTCCCAGCGTGTCGCAGGTGCCATACAGCGTCGGGGACACCGGGCCCGGGAGGAGTTTAAGCGTGTTGTACCCTTGCCCGCGTAAAGCTGCGATTTCGTCTGCCGAGGCATGGGCGGGAACTTCGCGCGTGCGGAGCGTGACGGGGTGCCGTTCACCGCCAGCTGTCCGTTTTGCACCTCTACGGTGCGGAACCCCAGCGGGACTTCGATATATTCCATGTAGCGGCCTTCGTGCTGGGTTTTGAGCCGCAGGTGAAGCGTGTGGTCTTTTTCCGGGCTCCAGAGCAGGCTGTCCGGAATACGTGCCAGGAACCGCAGGGTGTCCTCGCCGCGCATGTTGAGTTTGATGTCCTTGTATCCTGTTGCCGAGGTTTTACCGGCGGGGACAGCAATTCGTAGTGGACGCGCGACGTGCGCGGGTTGAGGGCCTCGCTCTTGACGACCAGTCCGACTTCGGCCATGACGTTGTCACCCTCTTCGGTGCTGCGCCATGTCTTGGTGAGTATGTCGCGTACGCGCAATGTCGGCTGGCTCATGACCCATGCCTCTCCGATGGCGGGTGCGGCATCGTTTTTTCCAACTTTCGAGCCTTGCGACCTTCGACGGGGAACTGAGAATGACCTCCAGCGTGTTACGCCCCTCTTTGGCATGGCGCGTGAGGTTGAATTCGGCCGGGGCATTGCAGTCGCTGTTGTAGGCTACCGTCCCGCCGTTTATGCGGATCTCGTAGTCGGCCGACGCCCATCCGATCTGGAACAGCACCTGCCGGTTGGCCCATGCGAACGGCACGGTGAAGTCCGTCGTGAAACTGTTGCCCTTTTGCGTCCATTCGGTCAGGCGCGTGAAATATTTGTTGTCGCTGCCGTCGGCCTCCGCAGCTTCCCGGGCGGTGGGGTAGACGAGCAATTCGCCGCGCATCGGTTCGCGGCCGTAGGTCGGAATATACTCCTGTGCCGCCAGCGTGCAGCACGAAAAAAAGTGCTATGATCGAAAGAATACTCCTCATAGGGTTGTTTTTGTGAACATTCCCTCACGCCCGGCCAAACGAGTTGCCCTTGCGGCCCGGCATATCGAAAATGTTCGTATATTTGTGCAGGTAAAGATAGTAAATTTTCCGGAACTAAGATGTCAGAATTTCCCAAACTCAATTTTCCACCCATCCGGCTGCGGGCCCGCCGTCGAGGTGACAGGTCGAAGTGTGGGACTCCCTGCGGGGAATCTACCTGGTTCTCACGCCCGAGGAGTGGGTGCGGCGCCACCTGATCGCTTACCTCGTTTCGCACTGCGGCGTGCAGCCCAAACGCATCGTCCAGGAGTATGCCGTGGCGCTCAACGGCCAGCCCCAGCGGGCCGACGTCGTGGTGGTCGGCGACCGTGCCGAGCCGCTGGTGCTGGCCGAATGCAAGGCGCCGGAAATCCGGATCGACGAGCGTACCCTGGCGCAGGCCGTGCGCTACAATTCGGTGCTGGGGGCGCGCTACGTCATTCTGACCAACGGCCTGCGGCATTACTGCTGCGAGTACCGCGACGGCAAGTACGTCCAGTTGTCGGGGTTCCCCGATTTCTCGGCCCTATAAATTCTTGAAATTCGAATCGATGTAGCGCTGGAAACTCTCCTTGTAGTTTTCACCGATGGGGACGTATTCCGTATCGCTCAGGAACACGCGGCCGCGGACATAGCCTTTGATGCAACGCAGGTTGACGATGTAGGAGCGGTGCACGCGCATGAACATATCCGACGGGAGTGCCGCCTCCATGTTCTTGAGCCGGAAAAGCGTGGTGATCGTCGTGCCGTCGGCAAGGTGCATCCGCACGTACTCCCCTTCGCTTTCCAGGTACACGATGTCGCTGATCTTGACCAGCGAAACCTTGTAATCCGCTTTCACGGAGATGTATTCCTTGTCTTTGGGCAGTGCTTCGGGAGTGGCTTCGGGTTCCCCCGCACGCTGGTTGTGGCGCAGTTCGTAGAGCGAATTGGCTTTCCCCGCCGAGCGGCTGAAGTCGGCAAAGCTGAAGGGTTTGAGCAGGTAATCCACGGCGTCGAGCTTGAATCCCTCGATAGCATACTCCGAGTAGGCCGTCGTGAAGATCACCATCGGCCGGTGGGTCAGTGAACGGACGAACTCCACGCCGTTCAGGTCGGGCATGTTGATATCGACGAATATCAGGTCTACATGCTGCGAAGCCAGTAACTGCTGGGCTTCGAGCGCGTTGTTGCACGTCGCGGTAAGTTCCAGGTACGGGATTTTCTCGATGTAGCTTTTCAGTTGGCGTAGGGCCAGCGGCTCATCGTCTATGGCGATACACTTAAGCATGGAGCGTGGGAATTACGAGTTTTACGGTATAGGTCTCTTTGGTCTCTTCGATATCGAGCGAATAATTTTTCGGGCCGTAGATCAGGGCAAGGCGTTTTCGGACGTTCTCCAGCCCGATCCCGGCATTGTGCTTCTCCGCCTGCGGGGTGTGGAGGCTGTTGCTGATGGTGCTGACGACCTTGCCGTCGGCGTAGTCGATCCGCATGTGGATGAACGACGGTTTGCTGTAACTCACGCCGTGCTTGAAGGCGTTTTCCACGAATACGATCAGCAACAGCGGCGGGATGGAAACCTGGGGCGGCAGGTCGTGCGGGTATTCCACGCGAATGTCCACGGCGTCGGTGTAGCGGATGCGCATCAGCCCGATGTAATTCTGTACGAACTGGATGTCCCTGTTCAGGGAGATGATCTCGCGTCCCGATTCATAGAGCACGTAGCGCATCATCTTCGAGAGTTCGATGACGGCGGTCTTGGCCTATTCGGTGTCGATGTCGATCAGCGCGTGGATGTTGTTGAGCGTGTTCATGAAGAAGTGCGGATTGATCTGGTACTTCAGATAATCCATTTCGGCCTGCAGGTTCTGGCGTTTGAGCTCCTCCATCTGCTGCTCGTCGCGCATCGACTGGTAAATGAGCTTGATACCCGTGTTGGCCCCCGTCATAAAGAATCCCAGCACGACGTTCCAATACATCTCCAGGTTCGAGAACGAGGCTTTCCGGTAGGCGTCGAACGCTTCGGGGTCGCCGTGGGGGAGGAAGCGGTCGGTGAGGTGTTCTTCGTATATGTTCACCAGCCAGAATACGGCGATGATGAGTGCAAGGTCGCAGAGCAGGTATGGTTTTGTACTTGCGGCGCAGCATGAGCCGCGGGGCGAGGACGGAATTATGGATGATGAAGATAATGAAATAGGGGGCTATCTGCCGCCATGCGATGAGCACGTTCTCGAAACTGATGTGCAGTTCCGACATCATCTGCGAATTGAGCACCGGCACCAGGATGATGGCTGCCCAGACCATTACGTAGAGCAGGTTTTTTCTCCGACGGTTTGTTTGCGGGTCATTTTCATGCCGTAAAGATAATAAAAAAAGTTACCCGGTGCTCCCGGGTAGCTTTCGTAAAAAAGCAGGTAACCGAACTATTAGTGACGCCTCATTGTTAGAATGGATTCAGTGACTATGAAGAATTTTGGGATAGAGAATCCAATTGGTTACCTGCTGAGCCTTTATGTGTATGTTTTTTTATTTGTTCAGTAGCGACGGACTGTATAAATAACGTTTGATACTCCGTTTTGGTGTCTTTTCGAACTCCGTCGGATAAATTATTATTTCCGACACCCGTTCGTATGCCGCCAGGAGCGAGTTCAGTTCCGTGAGGTTGTTCTGCATGATCTGCGGCAGGTCGTTCTTGTCCACGCCCTCCGCCTCGGCCTGTTCGTAGTCGGGGACGACCATCGCCTTGAGCTTGCCGTTGCCCGAGTCGAGTATCAGGGATTCGAGTACGAGGTACATGTTGTTGAGCTTGTCCTCGATCTCCTCGGGATAGATGTTCTGTCCGTTTCCCGAGAGGATCATCGTCTTCGAACGGCCTCGGATGTAGAGCGTTCCGTCGGGATCCATCGTACCCATGTCGCCCGTATGGAGCCAGCCGTCGGGTTCGAGTACCTTCTCCGTATCTTTTTCGTTCTTGTAGTATCCCTTCATCACATGCTCGCCGCGCACGATGATTTCGCCGGCCACATGCTGCGGGTCGGGCGAGTCGATCCTCACTTCGAGCAGTCCTTTCAGGTAGCGGCCGCAGGAACCCGCCTTGAATTCGTTGTCGGGCGTGAAACTGATGAGCGGCGCGCATTCGGTCATGCCGTAACCGATGGTGATCGGGAATTTGATCTTCATCAGGAACGATTCGGTCTCCTGATTCATCGGGGCGCCGCCGACGATGAATATGTCGACGTTGCCGCCGAAGGCATCCAGCAGTTTTTTCCGGATCACCGAGTAGATGGCCGAATTGAGCAGCGGAATCTTGATGGCGATCGACATGGGGCCTTTTTCGAGCATCGGCATCACCTGCTTGCGGTAGACTTTTTCGAGGATCATCGGCACGCAGCAGATGACCGTCGGTTTTACGACGGCCATGGCTTCCAGCAGGATCTTGGGCGACGGGATTTTACCCAGCAGGGTGATGTGCCCGCCGACGGCCAGCGGCGAGAGGAAGTCGAAGGCGCAGCCGTAGGCGTGCGCCAGCGGCAGGAACGACAGCGTGCGTCCGCCCTTGCGGAAATAGTGGGTGCCGGTCTGCGTGTTGACCATGCCGCGGGCGAAACTTACGTTGCCCGTGAGGTTGTTCACCGTGAGCATCACTCCCTTCGAGTAACCGGTGGTTCCCGACGTATAGTTGAGCAGGACGACCTGGTCGTTGGGAATTTCGGGATATTTGATGTCGTTGACGCTGAATCCGCGCGGATACTTGGTGCGGTAGTTCTTCACGATGTCGCGCTGGAACTTGGTGAGCGCCTTGCCGTCGCGTTCGTAGATGGCGTGGAAATCGGTGAGCGAAAACACGGCCTCGATCTGGCGTATCTGGTCTTCTTCGATGATGTCCCAGAAGTTGTCGCCCAGGAAGAGCAGGCGGCTCTCCGAGTGGTTGATGATGTGGATGATGTCGGCCGGGGTGAAATCCTGCAGGATCGGGACGATCACGGCGCCGTAGGTGATCGTGGCGATGTAGGTGATGCACCAGCGGGGGTTGTTGCGGCCGATCAGGGCGATCTTGTCGCCCTGCTTGATGCCGGCCTTTTTGAAGAGGAGGTGCAGCTTGGCGATCTCCTTGGCCATCTCGTAATACGAGAATGTTTCGCCCTTGAAATAGTCGGTCAGTGCCGGCATTTCACGGTTCTCGCGGAAACTCGTCTCGTATATTTTTATCAGGTTTTCCTCTAACATGATTGCGTCCTAATGTCCGGTGCAAAGATAGACAAAAAAACGATTTTCCAGCAGGGTGCCCGCATTTTTTATCCTATTGTGCTTACTTTATTGCTATAAAAAGTCCTGTGAGGCAGCTCCCGGAGCCTTATTTGTTTGCTCCCTTGTCTTTGGCATCTTCCGGGTCGACTTTTTACATGCCGGGGTTTCCAGATGTATATCTTCGATTCGGTTCCGGCCTTCAGCCGCTCGATGTTCTTGCGGTGGGTGTAAATCAGCAGGATGGCGATGATGAACGAAAAAACCACGAACGGCACCAGGTGGTTGACCTTCGGCGATATGAGCGTAAAGATCGGGAAGGAACAGCCTGCGACCATCGAGGCCAGCGACACGTAGTGGGTGACCATCAGCACCAGGAACCATACGCCGAAGCAGAGCAGTACGAGCGGGGCGTTGACGCCCATGATGGCTCCGACGAGCGTCGCTACGCCCTTGCCGCCCCGGAAACTGGCGAAGATCGGGAAGATGTGTCCCACAACGGCGGCGAACACGGCGATGAAGCGCAGGATGTAGAACCAGTTTTCATTGGCCCCGTCGGCGAATACGCTGTCGTATTTCATCAGGTCGATGATCGTCACCGCCACGAACCCCTTCAGGAAATCGAGCCCGAATACGGGCAGTGCGGCCCGCCTGCCCAGCACGCGCAGCATGTTGGTCGTGCCGGCGTTTTTGCTGCCGTGTTCGCGGATGTCGATGCCGTAATATTTTCTTGCCGATCCATACGGCGCTTGGAATCGAACCCAGCAGATAGGCGATGATAATCATGGTGGTAGCGGTGTAATATGTGAGGATCATAACGGTTTTCCAAGGGTTTGTATAATGCAAATATAATTAAAAAATCCGGAAACGGAAGCCCGGCGTGAAAAATCCGCGCCGTTCTGCTGGCGGATTCGGGGGAATATCGTATCTTTGCATACTTTAAATGTATAACAGGGTATGAATACAAAGGCTTTACTCGAACCGATGGGCTCGTGGGCGTGGTGGCGCTCGTGGTTCCTGATCTTTTTCGGCTGTTCGGTCATGGGTGCCGGCTTCGTGCTGTTTGTGAACCCCTACAATTTCGTACCGGGAGGCGTGTACGGTATGGGTATCGTGCTGCACAACATTTTTCCGTCGATCCAGGTGGGTACGTTCGGCTATATGTTCGACGTGCCGCTGATGCTCGTTGCGATGCTGGTTTTCGGCGGGCAGTTCGGAACGCGTACGGTGCTGGCTGCGCTTTATACGCCCGGCTTCATGAACGTGCTCACGCGGCTGGTCTATCCCGACGCCGCGGCGGTCGAGAGCCTCGATCCGTCGCTGCTGCTGAACGGGCGGCTCGACCTGTCGAACGACTTGCTGCTGACGTGCGTCATCGGCGCCGTGGTCATCGGCGTGGGGCAGGGCATCGTCGTGCGCCAGCAGGCGACCACGGGCGGCACCGACATCGTGGCGATGCTGTTGCAGAAATTCGCGGGCATCAAGTTCTCGTCGGGCATCTTCCTGGCCGACGGTTTCGTCGTGCTGTCGGGCCTGGCCGTCATCGGCTTCGGGCTGGGGACGGGCGAAGCCGCTTCGAACGGCTGGATGCTGACGCTCTACTCGCTCATTACGATCTACATCACTTCGCGCGTGATCGCCTACCTGCTCGACGGTGCGTCGTACGACAAGCTGCTCTTCATCATCAGCGACCACCACGAGGAGCTCAAACGCTTCATCATCGAAGACCTCGACCGCAGTGCGACCTACATCAAGTCGAAGGGCATGTATACGGACGCTTCGCGGGACATGATCTTCCTGGTCGTGAGCCGCAAGGAGGTGCACCTCGTGCAACATAAGATCAAAGAGATCGACCCGGCGGCGTTCGTAGTCGTGACCGATGCCTACGAGACGTTCGGCGAAGGGTTCAAACAGTTCCCCGACAAGAACGAGATACATGCGGAATAACGGAAATTTGGAACGTGGAATTTAAACTCAATACGAATACATTGCGCCCCCTGTCGGGCGCCGGACGCAAACTTTTCGTCGAAACCTACGGCTGCCAGATGAATGTCGGCGACACGGAAGTCGTGGTTGCCCTGATGCAGCGGGAGGGATACGTCTACACCGAGGATATCGGCCTGGCCGATGTCATCCTGATCAACACCTGCTCGATCCGCGACAATGCCGAGCAGCGTATCTGGGGGCGCCTGGCCGAGATGAAACGCTACCGCCGGGCCAAACCGGGGCTCGTCGTGGGCATCATCGGCTGCATGGCCGAACGCCTCAAGGAGAAATTGGTCGAGGGCCCTTACGGCGTCGACGTCGTGGCCGGGCCGGATGCCTACCGCGACCTGCCGCGTCTGGTGCGCGAGGCCGAGGCGGGCGGCAAGGGGGTGAACGTGCAGCTCTCGACCGAGGAGACCTATGCCGAGATCGCTCCCGTGCGGCTCGACCGCAACGGCGTGAGCGCCTATGTGGCCATCATGCGCGGATGCAATAATTTCTGTTCCTACTGCGTGGTGCCCTACACCCGCGGCCGCGAACGGAGCCGCGACCCGCAAACGATCGTCGCGGAGGCCCGCTCGCTCTTCGAGAACGGATACCGCGAAGTGACGTTGCTGGGGCAGAACGTCAATTCGTACAAGGCCGGCGAGGTGGATTTCCCCGAACTGATGCGCCTCGTGGCGTCGGTTTCGCCGCTGCTGCGCGTGCGCTTGCCACGTCGCACCCCAAGGACATGAGCGACCGCCTGCTGGAGGTCATGGCCTCGATGCCCAATATCTGCCGTGCCATCCACCTGCCGGCACAATCGGGCGCCACGTCGATGCTCGAACGCATGAACCGCAAATACACGCGCGAATGGTATCTCGGCCGGGTCGCCGCCATCCGCCGTTACCTGCCCGATTGCGCCATCACGACCGACCTGATCGCCGGCTTCTCGGGCGAGACCGAGCAGGAGCACGAAGCGACGCTTTCGCTCATGCGCGAGGTGGGCTACGAGTTCGCCTACATGTTCAAATACTCGGAGCGGCCCGGCACTTTCGCGCACAAGCACCTGCCCGACGACGTGCCCGACGAGGTGAAGACGCGCCGTCTTTCGGAGATCATCGCCTTGCAGAACGAACTGGGGCATGCGAGCAACCTGCGCGACGTGGGGCGCGAGTTCGAAGTGCTGGTCGAGGGGCGCTCGAAGCGCGACCCAAAGCAGCTCTCGGGCCGCACGTCGCAGAACAAGGTGGTGGTCTTCGACCGCGGCGACCATGTCCGGGTGCGGATCGGCGACTATGTGCGCGTGCGTATTACGGGGTGCACCCCGGCGACGCTGTTCGGAGAAGAAATCATTTAAGGATATAATAAACTGAAACGTAAGATGCGTTTTGACGAACTTGACCTGGAGGATGAGATCCTCGACGGACTCGACGATATGAATTTTCAGGAGATGACTCCGGTGCAGGAACACACGATCCCGGTGATTCTCGAAGGCCGCGACATCATCGGTTGCGCCCAGACCGGAACGGGCAAGACGGCGGCCTATACGCTGCCGCTGCTCAACAGGCTGTTGATCGAAGGGAACGAAGACAATGTGATAAAATCGGTGATCATCGTGCCGACGCGCGAGCTGGCGCAGCAGATCGACCAGCAGTTCCAGGGCTTCTCCTACTACCTGCCCGTCTCGACGACGGTCGTCTACGGCGGTGGCGACGGCAAGGGCTGGGACGTGCAGAAGCGCGGCATGCTGATGGGTTCCGACGTGGTGATCGCCACCGCCGGCCCGCATGATTGCGCATCTGCAAAACAGCGGCGTGGATCTTTCGCACGTCGAATACCTGATTCTCGACGAGGCGGACCGCATGCTCGACATGGGCTTCTCCGACGACATTATGAAGATCGTCTCCTACATGCCCAAGGAGCGGCAGACGATCATGTTCTCGGCGACGCTGCCGCCGAAGATACGCGAGCTGGCCAAGACCATCCTGCGCAATCCCGCCGAGGTGAACATCGCCATTTCGAAACCCAACGAGGCGATTGACCAGTCGGCCTACATCTGCTACGAGAGCCAGAAGCTGGGCATCATCCGCGAGCTGTTTGCCGAACCGACCGACTCGAAGACGATCATCTTCTCGTCGTCGAAGCTCAAGGTCAAGGAGCTGGCGCACACGCTCAAGCGCATGAAACTCAATGTGGCCGCCATGCATTCCGATCTGGAACAGGCGCAGCGCGAGGAGGTGATGCTCGACTTCAAGAACAACAAGGTGTCGATCCTGGTGGCTACGGACATCGTGGCGCGCGGAATCGACATCGATGATATTGATATGGTCATCAATTACGACGTGCCGCACGATCCGGAGGATTACATCCACCGCATCGGCCGTACGGCGCGCGCCGCGGCTACGGGCAGCGCCGTGACGTTCGTCAGCGAGGACGAGCAGGGCAAGTTCCATGCGATCGAGAAGTTCATCGAGAGGGATATCCGCAAGGCCGAATTGCCGGCCAGCGTGGGCGCGGGCCCCGTATACAATCCTGCCGTCAATAACGGCCGTGGGCGCGGTGGCCGTGGCGGAGGCCGTGGCCGCGGCGGTTCGAACGGCGGAAGCCGTGGGCGCGGACGCGCAGACAAGGGCGAACGCGCAGGGCGCGAACGCCGCAACGACCGGGAACGGGGTGCGGCGGCTGCCGAAAATCCCGGGATCGCAGTCCCTCAGGCGGCACCTGCCGATAACGACCACGCCTCCGGGCGCGGCGAAGGCAATCGTGGGACGCGTGACCGCAAACACCGCCATCGCGGGGGCAGGAACCGTCGCCGCGGCGATAAGCCTCAGGGCGGCGAAACCCCGCAGCCGGGCGGTAGTGTGCCCCGGGAGTAGTCCGTGCGGGATACACAGGGAGAGACGGCACGCTGGTTGCCGGGCTGAAGGTTTCCCCTAATCGGCAGCAGCCGTAAATACCCCTGCATGGGTAAAATGCGAGGCCGGGCTTTCTGAAAGCCCGGCCTTGCCGTTATTGTCCGGCGGTTTTTTCGCCTGCCGTTTTCAGGCATCGGCCTGCCGTGGCCGGCGGTGGGGTGCGAACCGGTTTGCCGGAGCGGGCTGCGCGGATTGCCTGCGCGGAATTCCGCCGGTCATTTACGCGGATCCCACGAAGGATGCGCCGGGTCTTCGGCCCTGAGGGCCTCTTCGAGCGAGATGCCCAGCGCCTCGGCCACTCCCTTGCCGTATGCCGGGTCGGCATAGTAGCAGTGGCGCGTGTGGCGCTGCTTGATGAACAGCTCGGCATCGCCCATGGCGCGCGCCGTATTCTCGCAGGTGGCTTTCTGGTCTTCTGCCGACATCACGCGCCACAGCAGGCCGGGCTGCGTGAAATAGTCGCTGTCCAGTTCGCGCTCGTCGTAGTTGTAAACGTCGCCGTTCACGGCCAGGGGCGGCTCTTTGAGGGCGGGGGTGTCCTGCCATTCGCCGTAGCTGTTGGGTTCGTAACCCTTTGCCGATCCGTAGTTGCCGTCGGTGCGCATCTGCCCGTCGCGGTGGAAGGCGTGGATCGGGCAGCGGGGCCTGTTCACGGGGATTTCCGTGTGGTTCACGCCCAGGCGGTAGCGCTGTGCGTCGCCGTAGGAGAACAGGCGCCCCTGCAACATCTTGTCGGGCGAGAAGCCGATGCCTTCGACGATGTTCATCGGGTTGAACGCCGCTTGCTCGACATCGGCATAGTAATTCTCGGGGTTGCGGTTCAATTCCAGCACGCCCACCTCGTGCAGCGGGAAATCCTTGTGGTACCACACCTTCGTCAGGTCGAACGGGTTGAGCTTGTAGTTGCGCGCCTCTTCCTCGGTCATCAGCTGCACGTACATCGTCCAGCGCGGGAAATCGCCGCGTTCGATGGACTCGTAGAGATCCCTCTGGTGCGACTCGCGGTCTTTGCCCACAAGGGCTTCGGCCTCGGCGTCCGTCAGGTTCCTGATCCCCTGCTGGGTCGTGAGGTGGAACTTCACCCACGTGCGCTTGTTGTCCTTGTCATAGAAACTGTATGTGTGGCTGCCGAATCCGTGCATGTGGCGGTACGATGCCGGAATGCCCCGCGGTGACATGGTGATCGTCACCTGGTGCAGCGCTTCGGGCAGCAGCGTCCAGAAATCCCAGTTGTTGTTGGCCGAACGCAGGTTGGTGCGCGGGTCGCGCTTCACGGCATGGTTCAGGTCGGGGAATTTCAGTGGGTCGCGCAGGAAGAACACGGGGGTGTTGTTGCCCACGAGATCCCAGTTGCCCGCGTCGGTGTAGAACTTCATGGCGAAACCCCGGATGTCGCGCTCGGCATCGGCTGCGCCGCGCTCGCCGGCGACGGTCGAGAAACGCACGAAGCATTCGGTCTTCTTGCCGACCCGGGCGAAGATCGACGCACGCGTGTATTCGGTGATGTCCTGCGTCACCGTAAAGGTGCCGAATGCGCCCGAGCCTTTGGCATGCATACGCCGTTCGGGGATTACTTCGCGGTCGAAATGCGCGAGTTTCTCGAGGAACCACGGGTCTTGCAGCGTCACGGGGCCGCGGACGCCTGCGGTCTGGATGTTCTGGTTGTCGGCGATCGGCCGGCCGTTCTCAGCGGTAAGCTGTTTCTTTTTTGTCCATGGGGTTTTCTTATTATGCGGGTTAGATTTTTTTTATAAATGTAAGTTATGTTTCACGGATTTGTAAATCGGTAATTCTGATGATGGTATAACCTGAAGTTATACAGGCCGAAAACCGTACCTTGACTGCCTCCGAAGGCGGATGCGATTTTTCGGCCCGAAATGCGGGTGTTTTTATTTTTGTGCATTATCTTTGAAACACCGCTTGCGATTGTTTCCCCGAACCTAAATCTCCGAACCATGGATCTGACATTCAGCACGCCCCTGAAAGGCAACCTCGTCCTGTGCAGCGACTACCGCGATGCCGCGCTGCATCGCAGCCCCGGGCTCTATAAATTCGTCTGGGTAAGGCGTGGATGCCTTTGGCTCGAAGTCGACCATATTCCCATGGAGCTCCGGGCTGGGATGCTGCTGCCCCTGACGCCGCTCCATACCCTCGACGTGACGCGCGCCGAGGGCGAATACCTGATCCTTGCTTTCGACAGCAATTTCTACTGCATTTTCGGTCATGACGGCGAGGTGTCGTGCAGCGGGCTGCTTTTCAACGGCAGTTCCGAAGTGCTGCGGCTCGAACTCTCCGAAATGCGCACGGCCGCCCTGCAACGGGTGGTCGACGACCTGCGGGCCGAATACGGGGTAGTTGACGGTCTGCGCGAAGAGATGCTCCGCATGCAGCTCAAACGGTTTATTATCATATGTACGCGCATCGCGCGCGAGCATTTCTCCGTCGGTGCCGACCGTGAAAAACTCTTCGACACGGTGCGCCGCTACTATGTGCTGGTCGACGAGCATTTCCGGACGAAGAAACGGGTGCAGGACTATGCCGGGCTGCTCCACCGGTCGCCCAAGACGCTCGCCAACCTCTTCGCCTCGTGCGGGCAGCCCTCGCCGCTGAACATCATCCACGACCGGGTCAATGCCGAGGCGCGCCGCCTGCTGCTCTATACCCCGAAAAGCGCCAAGGAGATCGCTTACCTGCTGGGCTATGAGGATACCGCGGCTTTCAGCCGTTTCTTCGCCAAAATGAACGGCGAGAGCATCACCGGGTTCCGGCAGCGCGAAAAAAGGGAATAATTCCCAACATTTCCGGCATTCCTGCCATCGCGTGTGCGATCCTGAATGCAGACCTTTGCATCATCGGACAATTAACGAAAAACGAATATGATGCAAAGACTTTCCTGCCTGTTTTACGGCTTTCTGAAAATTGCGGCCAACGCGCAACGGCTCGGCCTGGGGATGATCCGGGTGGCTATCCTTATCATTTTTGTCTGGATCGGCGGACTTAAGTTCTGGAACTACGAAGCCGAAGGCATCGTGCCCTTCGTGGCGAACAGCCCCTTCATGAGTTTCTTTTACAACGAAAAAGCACCCGAGTACAGGGATTATAAACTCAAGGAGGGCGAATACGACGCTGCAAAGCATGCGTGGCACGAGCAGAACAACACCTATGGCTTTTCCCACGGGTTGGGGTTGCTGATCATGGGGATCGGCATCCTGACCTTCCTCGGGTTCTTCTCGGCCCGCATCGGCCTGGCGGGGGAGGTGCTGGCAGTGATTATGACCCTCGGAACACTGTCGTTCCTGGTGACTACGCCCGAAGTCTGGGTGCCGGATCTGGGCAGCGGGGAATTCGGGTTTCCGTTGCTTTCGGGCGCCGGGCGGCTGGTGATAAAGGATACTGCGATCCTTGCCGGTGCCGTGGTGCTGCTCTCCGATACGGCGCGTAAGCTATTGGCGCGACGGCGGGAGGCGTAACGGAGTGTAAAAAGGGACGACACTGCATGTCGTCCCTTTTTGTTTTGTGCGAATGGCAGGAGCGAGGCCGGATTCCTCCGGTGACGAGACCGGGCGATGCCGTAGCCCATCCTTATTTCTGCCGGAAGTAGATTTGCATCGGCATCCCGGTTTGTAAAAGTCCCCCTTTGCCAAAGGGGGATTTAGGGGGAATGTCGAGGCCGGATTTCTCCGGTGACGAGACCGGGCGATGCCGCAACCCATCCTTATTTCTGCCGGAAATAGATCTGCATCGGCACGCCCGAGAAGTCCCAGCGTTCGCGGATGTTGTTCTCGAGGAAGCGGCGGTAGGGCTCCTTGATGTACTGCGGCAGGTTGACGAAGAACGCGAACTGCGGCGTCGGCGTCGGCAACTGGGTTACATATTTGATCTTGATGTATTTGCCCTTGGTCGCGGGGGGCGGGTAATTTTCGATCAGCGGCAGCAGGAAATCGTTGAGCGCCGAGGTCGAGATGCGGCGTTTGCGCGACTCGTAGACCCGGATAGCCGTCTGGAGTACGTCGAAAATGCGTTGTTTGCTCAGAACCGAGGTGAAGATGATCGGAATGTCGTTGAACGGTGCGAGTTTCTTCTTGAGGAACTCCGTCCACTCCTTCATCGTATTGTTGTCCTTCTCGACCAGATCCCATTTGTTGACCACGATCACGCAACCCTTGCGGTTGCGGACGATCAGGTTGTGGATGTTCAGGTCCTGCGATTCGAGCCCCTGCTGCGCGTCGAGCATCAGGATGCAGACGTCGGAATTTTCGATGGCGCGGATCGAACGCATCACCGAGTAAAATTCGAGGTCTTCCATCGCCTTGCCTTTCTTGCGCATGCCCGCCGTGTCCACGAGGTAGAAGTCCATCCCGAATTTGTTGTAGCGGGTGTGGATCGAGTCGCGGGTGGTTCCGGCGATGGAGGTCACGATGTTGCGCTCCTCGCCCAGCAGGGCGTTCGTGAGCGACGACTTGCCGACGTTGGGACGCCCCACGATGGTGATGTGGGGCAGGTTCTCGTCCTCTTCGGCGACGGCCTCCGCGGGCAGCGCCGCGAGGATGGCGTCCATCAGGTCGCCCGTGCCGCTTCCGCTCATCGAACTGATGCAGTAGGGGTCGCCCAGCCCCAGGGCGTAGAATTCGTGCGAGGGTAGATCTGGTCGTTGTTGTCGACCTTGTTGCAGACGAGGATCACCTTCTTCGACGTGCGGCGCAGGATGTCGGCCATCAGCATGTCGAGGTCGGTGATGCCGGTCTTGACTTCGACCAGGAAGAGGATCACGTCGGCTTCGTCGATCGCCAGCAATACCTGGCGGCGGATTTCGTCCTCGAAGATATCTTCCGAATTGACGGTGTAGCCGCCCGTGTCTATCACGGAAAATTCCCGGCCGTTCCAGTCGGTCTTGCCGTAATGGCGGTCGCGGGTGGTTCCGGCCGTGGCATCGACGATGGCCTTTCGCTGGCCTACCAGACGGTTGAAGAGGGTGCTTTTGCCGACATTCGGACGGCCCACGATTGCTACGAGACTCATACTTTATTTCTTTTTCCGCTGCAAAGATAAGAATAAAAAATGAGAGATTGAGCAGATGAGCGCAGGAAGGTTGTAAATAAGGGGTTTAGAGGAAAACGTATTGCAAAGACAAAGCCAGGCGAAACCGCCAAAAAGCCAAATGAAACCGGAGTTACGTTACTATCCCGTTACTCTTTTCAAAACGGCGGCGGAGATTTTGGGAGGCTTTCAAAACGCTGAATTACAAGCCTGATTCGGAGGATTGCGACTGCAAATGTAGCAGGATTTTCGGATTATGGGCAGCACACCTCGAAAAAGTCGGTTTCCGAATGCTATTACACTGATTCGCTGTGTCTTTGCGTATCGATAAACAGCTCTGCAAGAAATATTTTTGCCGCCAAAGAAACGGCGGCGACCTCCTCCTTGCAGGGCATAGTATGCAAGCATATTCTGCTCCATCTGTGATCGGAGGTTGAACCCTAAAAAATTGTAGAGTTATGAGATCGACATTTAAAGTTTTATTCTATCTGAAACGCAACGCCACGAAAAAGAACGGGCTTGCTTCGGTGATGTGCCGGATTACGGTAAACGGTAAAATCGCACAGTGCAGTTGCAAGCTGGACGTGGAGGAGAAATCATGGAGCGTGGAGTTCGGCCGCGGGCCGGTCGCAGCGTGGTGGCGCAGGAGGACAACCGGATGCTGGATAAAATCCGTGTGGGTATCAATCAGGCCTACCGGAAGATCGCCGACCGGGATAACTATGTAACCGCCGAGAAAGTGCGTAACGCCTATCTGGGATTGGGTATGAACCATGAAACGCTGCTGGCGGTATTCCGGTAGCATAACGAAGATTACGAAAAGCAGGTGGGCAAGCTCAAAAGCCTGCGCAGCTATTGGAAATACTGCACCGTGTATAACCACCTCACGGAGTTTGCCGGAAATCAGTCCGGCGGGCTATGCGATCAATCCGGCCCGCGACCTGCCGCCGCGGCATGCGGGGCAGCCGCCTGCGTCATGGCCGGATGGATTCTTCCGGTTCATTTTCAAAAGAGAATTTCATCGAATATCCGATCCAGTAGCTTGTGCCAGAGGGGCTTTCCTTTTTTTTCAGATAATGTATCGTCTGATCGTCGAACCAGTAAACGCCCTCTATCATGGTCGGGCAGACTCCTCTAAGATGTGAAACCCATTTATCACCCTGCTTTACCTCCAAATAAATCTCCGTTCCTGCTTCGACGTCAAATGTTCCAAAGCGATAGCAACCCGACGGAGAATAGACAAAAGTAGAGGGATTGACGAAGATCTCTTCCAAAGTTTCCAAATCATACGCAAAGGCATAGCCATGCCCGCCCGTGGTCATCACATAGTTCAGTTCAGGACAATATTCGTAAGCCACAACATCGTCCGTAACAAAATCGTCAGGTGTCCGATACTGACCGAATTTACCCTGAATTCATAAGCCGCTCGCTTTTCATCAGCACTTCGGTGAATTTGTCCTCGGCCTGCTTCCCGTAGTAAACTTTATACGGAGATTTTTGACCTTTCCGTAATCGTAAACCCCTATATCCAGCGCCTTCTTCGTTATGCGCAGGCACTTTGTTCTCTGCGCGTGCAGCGCAGAGAAAAGCAAAGACAGCAACACACTCAATAAGACCGCAGTTCTTTTCATTCCGTTGTTTTTTTCAACATGAATTCCCGTTCCTCTTTCCCGCGCAGATAATATACCTCGATAACGTCTGGATACCGGAGCGTCACCACATACTCCCCGTCGGCAACGCCCTGACGCATTTCGTTATAGAACAGGCGGCGTGTATCGGGATCGCCGCCGCTGCCTGGCTCTACGGTTTGAGAATGATTCAGATACAGGGGTATCCGCTCCTTCTGATCTTTATACTGAACAAAACCGCCTGCCATATCTTCATCGTAAATCGCAAGCCTCAGCCGGCAAGTATCTTTCGATCCGACGGATTCCAATTCCACATCGATATAGCTGTCGGGATAGCAATCCTCTTCTTCGAAGACCGGATATCCATCTTCGTCCTCCAAATACGTGCCCTTTTCTTCTACCTCTACCCAGGTCAGGCAGTGCTGTTCGATAAGCACCGCCCGGTTATCCACCAGTTTGTAGATTTGCTCCATCTTTCTACTTCCGGCGCAGCAATAGTTCGTCGAAGTGATCGTTTTGGAAACGTCGTTAAATTCCAGGTTGGTTCCGCCGATATTACTCAGGAAAAAAGTGCCGGTTCCGGGATCGAACAGAAAATAAACACTCGATGTATTCCCACTCGCATATACCCCTTCCAACATGGAAAAATCGTCGTAGCCGTCGAAATTGTAGTCATCGACACAAAGCATGTCACCCACACCCCCTTCTTCGTCTGGTGCCAGGTCGATTTCCTGCAGGAGCCGGCGCGTGGTTTTATCGAGCACCTGAACACATATCCATCGATTGTAGTAATCGACTGTATCCTTGGATGTTACCAGTTGCAGTATACGGGAATCGATTTGTGCTTCATCAATAATTTTGTTTTGCCACCCGCCGCTATCGAACTCTTCGGGAGTACGAAACTCCGTGAAGCGCGGCATCGCGGAATTCTCCTGCGCCTGCAGTCCGGGCAGGAACAGGGAAATCAACAGGCTCAATAGAAGTGCTGTTTTTTTCATAGGATCGTTATTTTACGATAATCTCCATTTCACCGTAGAGACGGCCTCCTTCCGTGTAGGAATCGGGGCATGTATACAATACCGTATTATTGTCCGTCCACGACCAGTCCGTACCGTAGTACCAGCACAGAATCACATGTTGTACACGTTCGAAATTTAAACCGTCGCCGTCGTCCGTCCACGACCGGAGCAAATTCTCGGTATAAAACAAATCGCCGATATGCTCGTACCGTCTCTTTTCCTTGTTCCATTTCTCTAAAAAATAGCTGTAGCCGTCTCTCGCTATACAGTCGGGACCATCGGCATTGATCCGCAACTGTTTGTCGGGCGAAACAGACCACTCCTCTGGGCTTATATTTCCGTTCCACTCTTCCGAATTGGTGTTGAAGTCGACCTTACTGTAACCGCCGGCAGAATCGAAACACAATATCCTGAGCTCCGGATAGTAGGCGTAAAAGACGAATTCCAAATCCAAGTACTCCTTGTACTCTTTGGTTCCGTCGTCGAAAGTGATTTCAAACTCCTTGACAATACGGCCCCCATAATCTTTGGGGATAACCTTCAGTCTCCGGCCGAGGATTTTCTGCACTTTGGCAAGATCCTCGATTTTCCGGTAAGGTTTATGCCGCAAGTGTTCCGCCGCCTGTTTCCGGGTTTCATATTCCTCTTTGGAGATCGATCTTATCCGGATGCTGAGGCTGTCGTTGATCCGTATTTCCAGCGGTTCGGATATTGTTTGATCGTAATCGGCATACGCCGCGCCGCGCAACACGGCGGGCGTGACGAGGCACAACAGTGCCGCGACGGATAAAATGGAGCGTAAGAACATGTTTGCATGTTTAGTGTTTATATGCCCAATATATGGATTTTTTCGGACAAACAGCAAACATTTTCCAACTTTTTGAACACAAATCAGAGCTGCAGGAAACGAAAATGGGAGGGCAGGCGGCGGCAAAAGCCTTTTTTATCATATGCCCAGCCCGAGGCCCCAAATCCATTTGTCGACGGCGTCTTTCGAATTGCGCACCGCACCGCCGCGGACAGGAAGCCCGCCGGCAACGACGGACGCCGGGGAGAGAGGCGCCCCGAAGCGGTCTATGTAGTTCTGTGTCGCCGCCTCGGCCATCACGGCCTTGAGGGGCTCGGCGACCTGGAGTTTCACGGCGGCCGTCTCCATCTCGTACTGTTCCGTTGAGATCATCTCCTTGACGCGGGCCATCATGCGGGGCTGGAGCAGCAGGCTGCGAGCCTGTGCCGAATCCCGCATCGATGCCGTGCCGCCGAAGATCTTACGGTAGCATTTGAGGATCTGCCCTGCGAACTCCATTCCTCCGTGGACATAGAGGTCGCAGAAAGCCTCCTCCTGTGCGGTCAGTTCCATATTCTGTTGTGTATCTTCGTTCATGGTGTCTCTTTGGGAAGAATAGGCGTTTGTACGGCCGGTTGTTGAGCAAGCGATACTTTCTGCGCCAACAGTTGCTCCATCAGCTCCGCGCCGTCGTAGTTCATTGCACCGTAGGTCATGCGCTCGTCCGTGCGGAAGGTCACATTCTTTGCCTGTTCATTACTATACATCGGTTCAGATTTTAAAATGGGTGCGTGTTTTCTCCGCCTGCCGTGTGTCGGCGGCACCGTTCGCATAATTCCCGCATCCGGCGGCGGATGAACTCCCGCTTTTCGCTGTGCGACATGCCCCCTCATAGCCTCGTGCAGGCGGCGGTGCTCCCGGCGCGACATGTGCGGACGGCCGAAACCTCCGCGGCCGAAGTATCCGAAATGCCCGAAGAGCAGCCGCAGCAGTACCAGCAGGCCCAGCGATTGCCCGTGGTTGATGGCTTTCCAGCCCACGATCTCGGGAATCAGCGCATTCCACAGCCACATGGTCACGGCGACGCCCAGGGCGAGCGGAACCACGCCTCTCTGGGCGTATCCTGCAATTTTTAGTTTTTCTTTCATGCTATTGGTTTAAGTAAAATCGCATTGTTCGGGCATCGCCGTTCGCACCGTCCGCATTCCGTGCAGCGCGAAGCGTCTGCGACGTTGACGAAGCGGCATGTGCCGTTGTCGACCAGCTTGAGGATCCCGCTGTCGCAGACTTCGGTGCAGTAACCGCATCCGGAGCAGTCGAAGGTGTAAAGTACGGTCTTTCGTTTTTGTGCTGTCATTGCCGCTGCGTTCTACTTATGCAGACGATCCGGCAGCCCGGATATTTTAAATCCTGCGTAAAGTTTGCGAATTTTCCGGAGTGTTCGGGGAAAGTGCATAGAAAGCAGCGGCCCGCAAGGAGTGCTGCATACGTTTTCCGGGAATGTGTATGCCTCCGATCCGGTTTGCGGAAAAAGCGTAAAATAATGACGAATAATAACTAATTGATCCGAATGGATAACAACCGGAGGTAATTTTAATTTATCTTTATATGCCGGGACAGTGTCCCCGGAAAACCCGTAAAAAAATCTTTACCCCGACCTAAAATGAAAATGAAACTCCTCTTCTTCTTTGTGACCGCGGCAGTCTATCCGTTGTTGGTAGGAGCCGTTGCGCTGATTGTCCGGCTTATAAATTTCAGTGCCGGAACCGACCCGGCCGGTGCGGGCATGGCCAGGGGTTTTACGTTTATCTACTCAAGCATCTTCGTATGCATCGTCTGGTTCATTCTCTCTATCGTCCTGGCACAGGTATACTTCCGTGCGTGGTGGATCGGCCTTCTTGCGCCGGTAACGGTAGCCATAATCTTGCAGGCGATCTTTTTCGGCCAGAACTACATCCGGGATCATGTGCCCCATTCCTACACGGAATACGATGCGGACGGTAATGTTTGCGAAACCGGGAAAAAACTCTCAGGTTCCGAAGGCACGGTAAGATTACTGAATACCGTTCCGACGGCACGGTCTGGTCTGTCGAAACTTACCGGCATGGGGAACCGGACGGCCCTTGCGAGTTCTTCTACCCTGATGGCAAGATGATGGCCAAAGGCCGTGAAAAAGGCCACGACCGGAAACTGACGGGGATTCCCGACGGTACGTGGAGCTACTACCGCCAAGACGGCAGGCTGGACGACAGGCGGATCTACGAAAAGGGCGAACTGCTCAGCTCCGAAAAAAATACCTCTACTATTGCGACTCCGCCGGGCTTATCTGCACGATCGCGGATCGCAGGCCCTTACGGGCAGACTCGAAAAGACCGGAATTGTAAGAAAGGCCTTTTTCCCGAATCTCTTTACGACACAGGTCAAAGAAGGGGTATGCGACGGCGGGTATTGCGAATATTACACCATAGACGGCAGACTGACCGTTGCCAAGACTGCGACTTACATCGACGGAAAGCTCGACGGCGCCGTGAAAACATATCACCCCAACGGACAGCTGAGAAGCGAGGGGTTTCTATGCCGGAGGAGAGACCCAAGGCCGATATACGACCTACCATGCCGATTCGACGGCGTTCCGGCCGCATGGAAATATCGAATATTGCTGCGACTATCTCGACGACGAACGCTATGGTACGGCCCGTTGGTACGATGAGGACGGGAGACTCAGAATGGAGGAGGAGTATGTCGAAGGCAAACTCGAAGGCGCTGTAAAACGCTATGACAGCCACGGAAAACTCCTTTCGGTGTATACCTATCGTGATGACAGAAAAAGAAGGACCCTATGAAACGCATGACAGCGACGGATGGTATTACAAGGGGCGCTACAAGAACGACAAGCTGGTTTACCGTGAAACGTATCGTTCCGACGGCTCGCTGAGTTCCACCTCCGAATGGACAGACGACGGCGGATTTATCCAAAATAATTACGATAAAAACGGGGAACTCATCAAATGATATTTATTGCCCTCCTGGTTAAGGTGCATAAAAAGCAGCAGTCCCATCGAGGCGCAGGGAAGATTTTTCGCCAAACCGCAAGACGCGACCTTGTACGTGAAGACCTCGTAAACATCTTTGCACCTGCAACGTAACGACGCCACAATACGATGGGAAGACAGCAAAACCGGAGGTAAACGAATTGTTAGGCAGATTCAAGACGGTAAGAATAGTGCCTGCGCTATTCGCAATATAAAGGGCGGAGCCCCCCCCGAAAAACTCTCCGCTTCGCAAGAAGCGGAGAGCCTTTATACGGTTATGCCATTGTTGGAGAAAAGACTGGAGAACGGATTATAATGTACGGATATCTTTTGCCATATCCGATTTTGATTTATATTTGCATAGAGTTGTTTGACGAGATACAAGCGCAGCGGTTCAGCGCAGTTGCATTGTTGCTAAATCGTTACCAACTACTTTCTTTCTCTCTACTCAACGCTGTCATTCAGGCAGATATGCAAAAGTTTCTTATCCGCTGCAAAGATAATACAACGAGGACGCAAAACCAAACCTGTCCGGGGTTTTCCGGGGGCGTCCGTCGCCCGTAAAGGTAGTATAAAATCCGGAAACGGGAAACTCCCCGCACCGGTGGCCCGGGCGTACGTTACAGATAGCGGTTGTCCGTATCGCCCGCCTGTACGGGATAGATCAGCACGAAACTGTGCCCGGCGAAGAACTGCTCCATATACCCCGGCACCTTGCTCATGGCGGGGTGGTAGGAGAGCCGGTCGCGGCGGCTCATCACCACCCACAGGCAATCGTCGCGTTTGGTTTCATAGGTCAGCGCTGTCAGGTCATCCCAGCAGTCGGAAACCACGTATTCGGCTTTCGACGAGCGTTTTCCGCGCGAAGGCCGCAGGTATTGCATCGTGCTGGCCGGGGCGTAGAAGACGATCCTGGCACTCGAATTCTCGGCCAGGTTGCGTAATTTCTGCATCCAGAGCTGGAACCCGGCCTCTTTCTCGGCTTTTTCGGGCACGATGACCAGGTGCCGCTTGACGGTGGTGAGCGGTTGTTCGGGGTGGTAGAAGAACGTGGTGACGTTGCTGTAGCCCAGCAGGTCGGCGGCCATCCTGCCGATGCCCGACCCGCCCGGCGTACGGTCGTGGTGCATACCCATCACGATGTCGGAGATATTGCGCTCCTTGACCACGCTGACGATGGCGTTGGCGATGTTCACGTCGTAGCGGAGCAGTTGCTGCATGTAGTTGTCGGCCGATGCCGCCGCCTGCGCCGCCATGTCGAGCAGTTTGCGCCCCTGTTTTTCGAGGTTGGGGTCTTCGACCTTGTTGTCGATGGCGTTCAGCGCATACAGCCCGTTCCGCTCCTTGGCCTTTTTGAGCGTCATGCTCAGGCAGACCAGTTCGTAGGCGGTCTGCTCGTTGGCGAGCGGGATCAGGATATGGTCTTCCTCCTGCGGCTCCTTGTCGTCGTCCTGCGCATTGCGCATTGCGATGTTGTGTGCGCCCCGTTGCGTGGCGAAGGTCGAGACGGTGCAGGTGGCGAGGATCATCAGGATCGTGCCGTTCAGGACGCTTTCGCTCAGCAGGCGGATTGGTTCGCCGTCCGCCGTATGCCCGAGTATGACGTTGTAGCCGACCATGACGGCCGCGAGCGTCGCCGCCACATGGGCGCTGCTCAGCCCGAAGATCACCGTACGCTGGTCGTTCGAGAGCCGGAAGGTCTTTTGCGTGAAATAGGCCGCGAGGAATTTCGCGAGCGTAATCAGGGCGATCATCACCAGCGCCACTTCGATGCTTTCCCAGTCGCGGAAGAACGCCCGGTAGTCGATGAGCATGCCCACGCCGATCAGGAAGAAGGGGATGAAGATGGCGTTTCCCACGAATTCGATCCGGTTCATCAGGGGCGAGGTGCGGGGGATCTGGCGGTTGAGGGCCAACCCCGAGAGGAATGCACCGATGATCGGCTCCAGCCCGGCCATGTGCGCGAGATAGGCTCCCAGGAATACCATCGCCAGCACGAAGATATACTGCGATACGCTGTCGCTGCAATGTTTGAAAAACCAGTGCGCCAGCAGCGGGAACAGGAACAGGATGATGCCGATCGAGAGCAGTACCGAGGCGCTGAGCCTCCACCAGAATGTTTCGTCGACATTGCCCGTGGCCATCCCGACGATGACCGTGAGCAGCAGCAGGGCGAGCGTGTCGGTGATGACCGTGCCGCCGACTGCGATCGTGACGGCCTTGTCGCGCGAGATGCCGAGTTTGCTGACGATGGGGTAGGCGATAAGGGTTTGCGAGGCGAAGAGCCCGGCCAGCAGGATCGAGGAGTAAATCGGGAATCCGAGGATGTAGTATCCGGCCAGAATACCCAGCCCGAGCGGGACGCAGAAGGTGTAGAGCCCGAATACGAGGCTGCGCCGGCTGTTTTTCTTGAAATCGGACATGTCCATGTCCAGCCCCGACAGGAACATGATGTACAGGAGGCCGGCCGTTCCCGAGAGGATGATGCTGCTGTCGCGCAGCACGAGGTTCAGGCCGTGGGGGCCGATCACCGCACCGGCAATGATGAGCCCCAGCAGGTAGGGGATCTTGAGTTTGTTCAGTAACAACGGTGCCGCCAGAATGATGATCAGAATCAGCAGAAACTTCAGGATCGGGTCTTCGAGCGGCAACGTTATGGAGTCTATATGTGCGAATAGGAACATACGGTCGGATTGATGTATTTATACAAAAATATGAAAATCCGCGGTAAAATCAAACGACGGTGCGTTTTGCCCTGCCGCCGATTAGTCTGCCTATGCTGCGGCCGGTTTTTTGTGTCCAGGACAACTCACTGTCGATGGGATTGCGACACTGGTAACGAACTGTGGGATAACCGATTTTTGCTCGGAGTCAGCAGAAGGATGAGGGGCATTAGTTCAAAGAGTCTTTTTAACGACTGATTTGTCGTAGATTTTACTGTCGTGTTCCAAGAGCTTTAAAAAATAAAGATCGGCGAAAGCAAAAAGTCTTTCGCCGATCTTTATTTTTTATCAATATCGACTATGGCCAAAAAAATTGATTTTGCCAAAGCTATGGCACCTACGACTCCAGCGGGAATTGGGCCACATACGATTCCTATGCCATAGAGACTTGCATCGATTAAATTACTTTGTTGTTTATGATTCATCTGTTTTTGCAATGTCGCTCCAAATCATACGGTCACCGGGCGACATTCTGGTTGTTGCCTGGGGTTGATAATATTCAATTAAAATCTCAATCCATGAATTTCGTATTTTTGCAAGAGTTTCAAGTTGAAGTTTTAACTCTTTCTGTTCATTTTGGTGTAGCGTTAAAAAATATGGGCTAACGTAAAAACTCCTCTATTTTTTCAGTTAGTAAATTTACATTCGCATCAAACATTATAGATTTGATCTGCATGATAAAGTCTTCAGGAATGACTATTGCCGATGAGTTATCATTACGCGTTTCGGAAGAATAGCTTTTCCGATTTATAAAGGGCGAGTTCTTTGGGTGATAATTGGCTAAAATATACATCTGAAAAAATTCTTAAAGTGTTCATTTAAATCAATATCAGATTCGGATACTGAAATTTTTTTACATTCCTTAAAAATTGTTCCGACCAAATTTTTTGTATAAAGACATATTCACTAGATAGGACATCAACATCTTCTTCATAAATTTGTTGTAAACTTGACGTCGTTTCTACTTCAGAAGAACAGGAGGAAAATGCGGCTACTAAAATAATAGACAAACCGGTGTAAAACAGCAACTGTTTCATTTTTTTCCATTTTTTAAAAGTGAGTAAATGATTAGCAGGACAAATGAGATGATGTAAAGTGATTTGAAGTAAATTTTTTATTTTCTTCGGTGTCGAATTTAGGCACAGATGTCAAAACGAAATACGAGATAAATAGGGCAATAGAGATGTATAATACCACTTTGTGCGTATATTTATTGAGCCTCATGCGATAAAAATAATGTTGGTTTATAAAAATAATGTATGGTATAAATATAGTAAATATTTTTCTTTTCGGGCAAGAGAAAAAATTTTTTTTTTGTTCATTGCGGGATCGTCGTGTCTGATGGCCTTCAAATTGATAATTAGCCATCGGCATGCTTTGGCGAGGCTTGGGAATATTTGCGCCGGCAATCGCTGCCCCCTCCCGCGATGCCGTGTGTCTTGCACATTTTTTGTCCGGCGGAATGTGGCTGTCTGATCGCAATGATGCCGAATTGTGAAATAATGGGGGCCAAGAGCAGGAAATTTGTCAAAAAAAACGTAACTTTGAAAAATCGTATGGATAAAAAATCGTCGCCGATGCGTGTCGACAAAGTAGATAAACGTGTTCTCGGGCCCGTGCTTATGGGCTTCTTTATCATGGGGTTCTGCGATATCGTGGCTCCGATCTCGGGGCGTATCGCCACCGAATTTCCCGCATCGCAGCAGGCGGCCGTGAGTTTCCTGCCTACGATGGTGTTCCTTTGGTTCCTCGTCCTGTCGACCCCCTTGGCGGCACTGATGAACCGCATCGGCCGCAAGGCCATGTCGATGATCGGCTATGCCTTCACGATCGCCGGGCTGTTGGTGCCCTTCCTCGCAGGCGAGGGCTGCGCACTGGGCTGGTACTTCGCCGGCTTCGGGCTGCTCGGCATCGGCAATACGGCGCTCCAGGTGGCGGTCAACCCCCTGCTGGCGACCATCGTGCCGGGCGAGCGGATGACGAGCTACCTGACCGTGGGACAGATTTTCCGCAACACCTCGCTGCTGCTGCTGGCTCCGATCGTCACGGCGCTCGTGGCGCTCACGGGTTCGTGGCGTCTGCTGCTGCCGATCTATGCCGGGCTCACCGTGCTGGGCGGCATCTGGCTGCAATTTACCACCGTGGCCGAACCCGAACGCAGCGGGCATGCGGCGGGGATGTCCGATTGTTTCCGGCTGCTGAGGAACAGGGCCGTCCTGTTGTGTACGCTGGGTGTGGCGTGTTTCATCGCCGGGGACGTGGGGATCGGATTCCTCTCGGTGCGGCTGATCGACAACCCCGATTCGATCCTCACCACTACGGGTTTCTATGCCTGCCGCATCGTCGGTACGCTGGTCGGAGCCTGGGTGCTGGTGCGCCTTTCGGACGTGAAATACCTGAGCTGGAATATGGCCGGGGCGCTGGTGCTCTGCGTAGTGCTGCTTTTCGTACGCAACGAGGCTGCGATTTATGCGGCCGTCGGGCTGATGGGCTTCGCCATGGCCTGCGTCTTCGCCACCTTCTATGCCGTGGCGACCAAAGCCGTACCCGAACAGGCCAACGGGGTCGCGGGGCTGATGATTATGGCGATTGCCGCCGGGGCCGTCTCGGGGCCCGTATGCGGGGCGATCATCCGCTGGACGGGGAACCCCCACCTGGGGATGCTGTTCGTCGCCCTCTGCGTGGGTTATATGCTCTGGGCAAGTATCAAATTGAAAATCAAATAAACAGTTGTTCAATGATTCGTAAAATTGTAATAACCCTGCTGTTGGGGGCCTGCGTATGGCCGGCCTTAGCGCAGCGCCCCCGCACGCGGGTCGAGTGGGGGGTGATCGGCGGTATCAACGTCCCCGATTATACGACCAACATGTCGAAGACCGATGTCAAGAATAAACTGGGCTGGCAGGCCGGTATCGTCACGGCGGTAAATCTGGGCGCCTTCGCCATCGAGCCGCAGATCCTGTATGTGCGCCAGGGGCTCCGCATCAAACCCGAAGGGGCGAAGGAGATCAACCTCAAGTCGAACTCGATCGACGTCCCGGTGCTCGTGTCGCTGCGCCTGCTCAGGCCGTTCCGTTTCTATGCGGGCCCGGTGTTCACCGTGATGAACGACTGCAAACAGAAGTCGGGCGGCGACCTGCTGGATTTCGGCCGCGTGCGTCCCACGATGTCCTATACGGTGGGTGCGGGCGTCAAATTGCTGGGTCACATGCTCATCGACCTCCGCTACAACGGCCAGTTCAAAGGCAAGGAGGACGTGGTGCTGCCCGACGGCAGCCGCCTCGACAAGCTCCGTTCGTATAACGTCGCCCTGAGCGTCGGTTACCTGTTTTAGCCTATGACCGAAGCTGTCGGAAAAGAGATCGCCATCGAGGGTGTCGACCCCCGGGAGCTCTACGGCCCCCGGAATGTCTACCTCGACCAGATCAAGGCGCTCCATCCCCAACTCAGGATCGTAGCGCGCGGTTCGTCGCTCAAAGTGCTGGGCTCGGAGGCCGAAACCCAACGGTTCGGCCGGCATATGGAGGGGTTGGTGGCCTATTACCTTAAATACGGGCACATCTCGTCCGAAGTCATCGCGCAGGCTTTTCGCAGGCGGTATCGCCGGACAGGAAGCCCCGGCTGACAAGGACGTCATCGTCTACGGCAACAACGGCAATATCATCCGTGCCCGCACGGTCAACCAGCAGAAGCTGGTGTCGCTCTACGGGCGCAACGACCTGCTGTTCGCCGTCGGGCCCGCCGGGTCGGGCAAGACCTATACGGCCATCGCGCTGGCCGTGCGCGCGTTGAAGGAGAAGGAGGTGCGGCGTATCATCCTCACGCGCCCGGCGGTCGAGGCGGGCGAGAAGCTCGGGTTCCTGCCGGGTGACATGAAGGAGAAGCTCGACCCCTACCTGCAACCTCTCTACGATGCGCTGAACGACATGATCCCGCCGGCCAAGCTGGCGAAATACCTCGAAGAGGGGACGGTACAGATCGCGCCGCTGGCCTACATGCGCGGCCGTACGCTCGACAATGCGTTCGTCATCCTCGACGAGGCGCAGAATACGACCCTGTCGCAGATCAAGATGTTCCTCACGCGCATGGGGCGCAACGCCAGGTTCATCGTCACGGGCGACGTGACGCAGATCGACCTGCCGAAGAAAAGCGACAGCGGGCTGACCCGCTCGATGGAGATCCTGCGCGGTGTCGAGGGGATCGGCATCGTGGAGTTCGACAAACGCGACATCGTGCGCCACCAACTGGTCAAATACATCGTCGACGCATTCGACAAATATGCCGGGGATACCCGGAAAGAACCTGAACAATCAAACTCAAAAACCGAATAATTATGGACAAGAACCTGTCTGCGCTCAAGCCGGCGCTCGTCTGGAAACATTTTGCTCAGATCGTCCGCATCCGCGCCCCTCGTCGCACGAGGAGAAGATCCGCAAGTACGTCATGGATTTCGCCAAGTCCCGGGGACTGGAATGCAAGGAGGACGCTGCGCACAACGTCTATGTCCGCAAGCCCGCCTCGAAGGGGATGGAGGACCGCAAGGGCGTGATCCTGCAAGCCCACCTCGACATGGTTCCGCAGAAGAACAACGATAAGAAGTTCGACTTCACCAAAGACCCCATCGACGCCTACATCGACGGCGAATGGGTCACGGCCGACGGCACGACGCTCGGGGCCGACAACGGCATCGGCGCCGCGGCGATCCTTGCCGTGCTGGAGGACGATACACTGGTGCACGGCCCCTCGAAGCCTTGTTTACCGCAACCGAGGAGACCGGTATGGACGGTGCCTTCGGGTTGAAAAAGGGCCTGCTCCGCGGCGATATCCTGCTGAACCTCGATTCGGAGACCGAAGGCGAGCTGTATGTGGGCTGCGCCGGCGGGCTCGATGCCAACGTCACCTTCAAATATGCGGCGGAGAAGACGCCCGTGCGGAATTATACCGCTGCGAAGATCACCGTCAAGGGGCTCAAGGGCGGCCACTCGGGCATCCAGATCGGATGCCAGCGTGCCAATGCCAACAAGGTGCTGTTCCGCTTCCTGAACGCCGCTTCGGCGTCGCACGACGTGTTGCTGTGTTCGGTGGACGGCGGCGGCCTGCGTAATGCCATCCCCGCGAGGCCGAGGCTGTGGTGATGGTCAAAACGAAAGAGTACGAGGCATTCGCCAAGGAGCTGAAGGCGTATGAGAAGGTCGTCAAGGCCGAATACGCGGGCATCGAGGATGCCGTGTCGGTCAAGATCAGGGAGTGCGAAGCCCCTGCGGAGATGGTTGCCCGCGAGGTGGCTGAGAAACTTACGAAGGCTGTGGTCGGCTGCCCCGACGGTGTGCAGAAGATGTCGATGGCCATGCCGGGGCTGGTGCAGACTTCGAGCAACCTCGCACGCGTGGTGTCCGACGGAAAGACGGTCAAATTGCAATGCCTGCTGCGCAGTTCGGTCAACACCGAAAAGGCCGCGCTGGGCGAGGCCATTGCCGCCGTGTTCTCACTGGCCGGCGCCAAGGTGCAGCTTTCGGGCAGCTACGACGGATGGAACCCCGACATGGACTCGCCGATCCTGAAGGCCATGACCGCTTCGTACAAAGCCCTTTACGGCAAGCAACCCGCCGTGACGGCGATTCACGCCGGGCTGGAATGCGGCATCATCGGCAGCAAATACCCCAAGATGGACATGATCTCGTTCGGCCCCACGATCTGCTACCCGCACTCGCCCGATGAGAAGGTGGAGATCGCATCGGTCGGCAAGTTCTACGAGTTCATGGTCGACACGCTGCGCAATATCCCCAAAAAGTAGCGTGTTTTGGAAGCCGGAAAGGTCAAATGGTTCGTCATCGTCAATCCCGTGGCCGGAGGTGGCCGCGGGCTTGACCATTTCCCGCAGATATCGCGCTACCTGCGCGATGCGCAGATACTCTGCGAACCGGTCTTCACGGAACATAAGTTCCACGCCACGGAACTTACCGTGACGGCCGTCAACGAGGGGTATCGGCATATCATCGTCGTCGGGGGCGACGGCACCCTGCACGAGGTGGTCAACGGGCTGTTCATCCAGCAGAAGGTCTGCCCCGACGAGGTGCTGCTTGCGGTGGTCGCCGTCGGTACGGGCAACGACTGGGTGCGCACGTTCGGTATTTCGAACCGCTACCAGGACGCCGTGAAGGCGATCAGCGAAGGGTATTCGTTCCTGCAGGACGTGGGCGTGGTCTCCTACGAGGAGTCGCACTACCGCCAGAGCCGTTACATGGCCAACGTCGCGGGTGCGGGCTTCGACGCCCATGTGGTGCGCAAGTTCTCGCACCTCAAGAAGAAGGGGCGCAAGAACCGCTGGATCTACACATGGTGTCTGGTCAGGCAATTCTTCCGTTATAAATCCACCGGAATGAAGGTGTGGGTCGATGATCGGCTGGTTTACAACAACCTGCTGCTGAGCATCGCCATCGGTATCTGCAAGTATAACGGCGGCGGTATGCAGCAGCTTCCCGAGGCTGTGGCCGACGACGGCATGCTCGACGTGTCGCTCATCCGGCCGGTGCATTTCTGGCACCTGCTGTTCCGGTTCCACTACCTGTTCAACGGCGGCATATACCGTATCCGGCATATCCTCCAGGAGCGCGGCAGCCGTATCCGCATCGAGTCGTCGCCCGAAATATCGGTCGAGGTGGACGGGGAGCTGCTGGGCGAAACGCCGCTCGAATTCTCGATCCTCCACAAGGCGATCCGGATCGTGGTGTCCAAGGAATTTTACGACAAACGCCCCGAGACGTCGTGTTCGTGCACGGTGCCGGAGGTGTAGCGCTTGTTACGCCGCCGGAGTGGCGGGGTAAAGATAACCGGGCGGAATTTTTTCAAAAAATCCCGCCCGGCTGCGTTTGGTCGTGCGATGCGTCAGTTGACGCTCTCGATGACATCGACTTCGGTAATCACCCATTCGAAAAGGTCGTTGGCGCACTGTCCCTGCAACTGGCGCAGCTGCGACATGTCGGTCGTATCGGCCAGGATGGCGTTGAAGAATTGCGACATCGTGTCGTAGGTGTCGTTCACCTTCCCGGCGAAGCAGTTGTAAAAAGCCTTCTGCTGCTCGTGGTCCAGCCCGGCGGGGAGCACGCCCTGCGCCACGAGATAGTTGTACGGATAAATATGCCGCATGTTGTGTGCGTCGGCGTTCAGTTCGTCCACGATGGTCGTGACGACCACCATGTCGACCGTGTCGGTTACGCCCGGCATCTCCACGAAGGTCGCGTAGACGGGATAGGTGCCTTCCAGCTCCCCGGCCACCTGGTCGGTGAAGAGTACGAACTCGGCATCGGTCAGGTCGTCGAGGTAAACCATCTGGCGGTAGCTGCGCAGCGCTTCGCGCATGGCCTTGCGTTGTTCGTGGTTCCACTCCCGCTTTTGCGAGCAGCCTACGAAGCCTGCTGCGAACATCGAGAGCAGGGATACACAGAGGAGAATTTTTTTCATCGTTTCCTTGATTTTGGTTTTACTTATGGCAGGGACGCAATCCGTGTGCCAAAAATTTCATATCTTTACCCGAAAATCAGTTTGCTATGGATGTCCTGGCTTTTCGCGACTACTGCCTGTCGCTGCCCCTGACCGAGGAATGTACGCCCTTCGATGAAACTACGCTGGTTTACAAGGTCGGCGGAAAGATGTATGCCTATGCCGATATGGAGAATTTCGGGCGGGTCGCCGTGAAGTGCGATCCCGACGAGGCGGTTTCCCTGCGCGAGGAGTATCCCGACGTCACGCCTGCGTGGCATTCGAGCAAAAAGCACTGGAACGACATCCGCACGACGGGCGACCTGCCCGATGCCTTTATCCGGGCGCAGATCCGCAATTCCTACCTGCTTGTGCTGCGGCAGAACGTTACGCCCAAGTCCCTGCGCGAGGAGATACTGGCCTATGTCGGGGAACACGGCCTGCCCGAATAGCCGCTGTGCGGGAATCCTGCCCCGGCCCTGAGATTGTCCGATCAAATAACTCGATAAACTATGAATATCCGATTTCTTTTCGCAGCGCTGGTTTGTGCGCTGGCTTTGGGTTCATGCGGCGGAAATGCCCGAACCGAACTTTTCAATGGCAAAGACCTTGCGGGTTGGGTATGCGTCGTCGACAGCCTGGGCGACGTGCCTGCCGGGGAGGTATTCACCGTCCGGGACGGCAATATCCGTATCGCGGGGCAGCCGTTCGGCTACATGCGTACCGCGCGGCAGTACGGCGATTACAGGCTCCATGCCGAGTGGCGCTGGATCGGCGAAGCTACGAACAGCGGCATTTTCCAGCGCGTGCAGGAGGGCGACAAGGTCTGGCCCCAAGGGATCGAATGCCAGCTCATGGCAGGGCGTGCGGGCGACCTGGTGCTGCTCGGGGGTGCAAGGGCCGCCGGGATCGAACCGGTGGGGAAATTCCCGGTAAAGGCACGGATCGGCGATGCCGGCTGTGAGAAGCCGGCAGGCGAGTGGAACGAGGCCGAGATCGTCTGCCGGGGCGACCGGATGACCGTCTATATCAACGGCATGTTGCAGAACGAATGTTCGGGTACGGATCGCACGGGCTACATTGCGCTCCAGAGCGAAGGCGGTACCCTGGAGTTCCGCAATGTCTACCTCACCGATGTGAAATAGGCATCCGGCACAGCGGCCCGGATACTCGAAAACGAAGGCCGTCCCCGCAGCAGGGGACGGCCTTCCGTCGTTTTGAGGCCGGATTGCTATGCGCGCATTTTTGCCTTCCAGCGAAGATAACCCGCGACTGCCAGCGCCGAGTAGAGGGCGTACAGGCCTGCCGTCAGCGGGATGCCCTTGTAGAGGTACAGCCCCACCGTTACCAGGTCTACGGCCAGCCATACGAGCCATTGCTCGACGTACTTGCGCGAGAGCATCCACATCGCCACGATGCTTCCGGCCGTGGTCATCGCGTCCCAGAACGGCACGGTGCTGTTGGTGAATCCCACGAGCAGGAAGTAGATGCCCGTATGCGCTGCGGCGTAGACGGCGATCAGCCCCGCAGCCTGGCGCAGGGGCGTATGCCCGATCCGGTCGGCCGCTGCTTTCCTTCGCGGTGCGTTATGCCATACGATCCACCCGTAAAGGCCGGCCAGTACGTAGTAGGCCTGCATCGAGCAGTCGGCATACAGCCCCGCCTTGTAGTAGAGTGCACCGTGCACCAGCGGCATGATGAGCCCGACGACCCACAGGCGGATGTCGGCCCGGTATTCCAGCCACAGGTAGAGCAGCCCCAGCACGACCCCGGCGATTTGCAGTACGAGTTTCCAGTCCATCTGTTCTCAGAATTTCACCGTCACGTTGGCCAGCACGTTCAGCGGGGCCTGCGGGAAGTAGAGTGCGACGTCCGTACGCTTGCCGTCGTCCATGTAGGAATAGCCGTACCCGTTGCCGCAGTACTCCGAATCGAAGAGGTTGTAGACCATGAGCCCGAAGCGGACGCTGCGGGCGGCTTTCGTGCGGAGCGTATAGCCCAGGTTGAGGTTGGTCGTGCAATAGCTGTCGAGCGACAGGGCGTCGATTTCGTTGTTCGTGAAATACTGCTTGCCGACATACTGCGTGTGGAATACGGCCTCGAAGCCCTTGCAGTGGAAGTCGAAGAGCACCCCGGCGATTACGTCGGGCGAGTAGGAGATGGTCATGTCGCCCAGGTTCTGTCCGAAGGTGGGGCTGTCCTTGAGGGCGTCGACGTAATCCTCGATCCTGTTCTGGCTGAACGTTGCGTGCCCGCTGAGCGTGAACCAGCCCGTGGCTTTCCATTGCGCCGAAAGTTCGATGCCCCGGCGGTAGCTGTCCTCCACGTTCGTGTTCAGGGCATCGTCGCCGTCGTTGACCATGCCCGTGGCGACCAGCTGGTCCTTGTATTTCATGTAGTAGAGGTTTACGCCTGCGCTGAATTTCGGTGTGTCGTACCGGTAGCCAAGTTCATAGTCGTAGAGTTTCTCGGACGAGGGATACGAGTTGTCGCCGGAGAACATATAACGGTCGGTGAAGTCGCTGCGCGTAGGCTCCTTCTGTGCGACGGCGAACGATGCGTAGAAGTTGTGGCGGTCGGCGAGCGTGTAATGAATGCCCGCGCGCGGGTTGAAGAAATGGTATTTCTTATCTACGTCGATAGGCTGCATCGCGGAGGTGTCCCAGTTGTAGTTGTCGTTGACGCCCCACGCCTGGTAATGCACATAGCGGTATTGCATGTCGGCGAACAGGCGCAACCCCCGGGCGACTGTCCAGTTGGCGCGCACGAAGACGTTGGCGTCTTGTTTGTCGACATCGTTGTCGTACCAGCGCCCCCGGATGTCGCTTTTCTTCAGGCCGTCCACCCAGTCCAGCGTGCCCCAGTGGGGACAGGAGTAATAGCTCCACGAACCGCCGAACGTGAGGTCGAGGTTGCGTACCGAATAGGCGGCCGAGGCGTTGATGCCTCCCAGGTGGTTGCGCATGATCTTTTCGCGGATCAGGTCGGCCTGTTCGATGTCGCTCTGCAGGTTGGTGTAGCCCGCAAGCCATGCGTCGTCCTTGTACTGCCTGTAATAGCCGTATCCGTACGTGTAGAACGCCGTGGCGTTCATCACCCAGCGGTCGTTGATACGGTGGTTGAGGATCAGCTGGTTGTTGATCTGCAGGTAGTTGTCCGTCTGGTCGTCGTAGTAGTCGACGTGCGTGCCGTCGGCCAGCACGAAGGGGCCGTCCGAGGTGACGTACTGCCCGCTGTCGTGGTACCGGCGTCCGTAGCGCTTCATGTCCTCCTTCGTGACGCCGTTATAGGTGAGGTAGGTCTTGGCCTTGCCGCCGAACGAAATCAGCTTGAGCATCGTGCTGCCGTTGTAATAGGCACCCTGGAACATGTAGGATTTGAGATCCGTGGCCCCGCGGTCGATGTAGCCGTCCGAGCCGATATGGGTCAGGCGTGCATCCACGGCCCAGTGGCCGCCCATGAGGCCCGATGAAACCTGCACGGCCTGCTTGTTGGTGTTGTACGATCCGTAGGAGAGCGATGCCGAGCCGTTGAAATCGGTCGGGAGTGCCTCGGTGGTCATGTTCACCGCGCCGCCGAAGGCACCCGTGCCATTGGTCGAGATGCCTGCTCCGCGCTGCACCTGCACCGTCCCTACCGACGAGATCAGGTCGGGCGTGTCGTACCAGTACATCGAGTGCGAGTCGGGGTTGTTCATCGAAACGCCGTTGATCGTCACATTCAAGCGCGTGGCGTCCGTGCCGCGCAGCCGTACCGAGGTGGCGCCGATGCCGATGCCGGTTTCGTTGGTGGCGACCATCGAGGGGGTCAGCGCCAGTACCGAGGGGATGTCGAATCCAAAGCTGTTGCGGGCGATCTCGTCGCGCGCGATGTCCGTGTAGGCCACGGGCGTGGCCGCGTCGGCGCGTGTGGCGGTGACTTCGATCTCCTGCAACCGGTACATGCGCAGCGAGTCTTCCTGCCCGGCCTCCACGGCCTGGGCATGTGCGGCGGTGCCTATGACGGCGGCCGCAATGGGTAGTAAAAACCTTTTCATGTTTAAACTTTTTAAAGTTAAAGAACTGAAAAGGGGTATGTAATGTTGATTATGCGTCCCGGTCTCGGCATTACCCGTGTCCGGTTCAATGGGTATAATCTCAGCCCGCGCACTGCGAGCACCCCTTAGAAATTCGACGGCAAAGGTAATGATTGTCCGGGGCAATACCAAATTTATTTGTCCCGGCCCGCCCCGGCCGGAATAATTAAATGCCGAAAAGGGGGATATAAGCCGAAAATTGCCTACTTTTGCACTTTCAAATTTTTTAACGGTCTATGAAACATATCGCATCGTTCCGTCCCCGGTTCTTCGAAGTGCTCCGGGGGTATTCGCGCCAGACGTTTTTCGGCCGACCTGATGGCCGGCCTGGTTGTGGGCATCGTGGCCCTGCCGTTGGCTATCGCCTTCGGTATCGCTTCGGGCGTGTCGCCCGAAAAGGGAATCATCACGGCTGTGGTCGCGGGGTTCGTCGTCTCGCTGCTGGGCGGAAGCCGGGTACAGATCGGCGGCCCTACGGGCGCCTTCATCGTCATTGTCTACGGCGTCGTCCAGCAATACGGCGAAACGGGGCTGCTGGTTGCGACGTTCATGGCCGGCGTGCTGCTGGTTGCGATGGGGTTGTTCAAACTCGGTGCCGTCATCCGGTTCATTCCCTATCCCGTCGTGGTGGGGTTCACAGCCGGCATCGCCCTGACGATTTTCACGACGCAGATCGCAGACCTGTTCGGGATGGATTTCGGCGGGGAACCCGTGCCGGGGGATTTCATCGGCAAGTGGATGCTCTATTTCCGCCATTTCGGTTCGGTCGACTGGGCAAACCTGGCCGTGGGGCTGTGCAGCATTTTGCTGATTGTCCTCACACCCAGGTTCTCGCGCCGTATCCCGGGGTCGCTGGTGGCCATCGTCGTGCTGACGGCGGGGGTTTGGGCGCTTCGGACGTATGCGGGCATGGAGGGCGTCGATACCATCGGCGACCGCTTTACGATCCGTGCCGAATTGCCTGCCGCAGCCATGCCCGCGATGGATTGGGAGGTGATGCGCAGCCTGTTCCCCGTGGCTTTGACCATTGCGCTGCTGGGGGCTATCGAATCCCTGCTTTCGGCGACGGTCGCCGACGGTGTGACCGGCGACCGCCACGATTCGAATACCGAGCTTATGGCGCAGGGTGCCGCCAACCTGCTCACTCCGCTGTTCGGCGGCATTCCGGCCACGGGTGCCATCGCCCGGACGATGACCAATATCAACAACGGCGGCCGGACGCCCGTGGCGGGCATTATCCATGCCGGGGTGCTGCTGATCCTGTTGCTGATGATGCCGCTGGCGCAGTATATCCCGATGGCCTGTCTTGCGGGCGTGCTTGTGGTCGTTTCCTATAACATGAGCGGCTGGCGGACTTTCCGGGCTTTGCTGCGCACGCCCCTTTCCGACAGGGCCGTTCTGCTGGTTACCTTTTTTTCCTGACGGTGGTCTTCGACCTGACAGTTGCCATCGAAGTGGGTCTGGTCATCGCCTGCGTGCTCTTCCTGCGGCGTGTGATGGAGACGACCGAAATTTCGGTGATACGCAATGAAATCGACCCCTCGGCGGGTTCCGACGCCCGGCTGCACGAAGAGCCGCTGGCCATACCCTCCGGGATCGAGGTGTATGAGATCGACGGCCCCTATTTCTTCGGCATCGCTACTCGCTTCGAGGAGTTGATGATGCAGATGGGCGACCGTCCCCGGGTGCGGATCATTCGTATGCGCCGCGTGCCGTTTATCGACTCCACGGGGCTCCATAATCTGGAAACCCTGTGCCGGATGTCGCAGCGGGCGGGGAGTACCCTCGTGCTGTCGGGCGTGAACCCGGGCGTGCGCGCTACGCTGGAGAATGCCGGGATCTGCAACCTGCTCGGCGAGGAGAACATTTGCCCCGACATCCATGCGGCGCTCGAGCGCGCCGGGTGTTGGCCGCCCAGTCCGGGACGGGGAAGTAGGGCGGAAAAAGGTAGGACGGAAAAGGAGTAAGAAACCCTGCAGGCCGCATATACGGAGCGGAATCTCCCGTGTCCGTCCGCTCGTTCACGCCGGGTTCTTGTACGAAAAATCCCTGCTACATGTAGCAGGGATTTTCGCTTTGCCGGGACAGCCTAAAAGGTGCCGAACCGGAAGACGATCTTCTGGCAATAGAGTTCGCCGGGTCTGAGCAGCGGCGACGGGAATTCGGGGTGGTTGACGGCGTCGGGGTGGTTTTGACATTCGATCGCCACGCCGTCGTAGTCGTCGTAACGGCCGCCGGTCTTGGTTTCGGGGCATCCGCCTGCGAGCCAGTTGCCGGTGTAGACCATCACGCTGGGCTGCGACGAAAGTACCTTTACGCAGCGCCCCGAACTTTTTCGCGCAGTTCGCCGACCTCGCCCAGGATGTTGGGCTGCCACCCGTCGATGACGAAAGGATGGTCGTACCCCTTGAAATCGCGGATGTGGTTGAACTCCGAGCCGATGCCGGGGCGGAAGGGCCTGAATTGGCGGAAGTCCTGCGGGGTGCCCGCTGCGTCGAGCAATTTCCCGGTCGGGATTTGCTTGTCGTTCATTTCGAGCACCTTCGAGCTGTTCAGGCGCAGTTCGTGGTCGAGGATCGAACCGCTTCCGTCGCCCGCGAGATTGAAATAGACGTGGTTCGTGAGGTTCACGACCGTCGTTTTGTCCGTCTTGGCGAGGTAGGTGATCTCCAGGGCGTTGTCGTCGTCGAAATCGAATACGGCTTCGACGTTCAGCTCGCCGGGGTAATTCTGGTCGCCGTCCTCCGACAGGAGCGACATGACGACGCGGTTGGTCTCGACACGGCTTTCCCAAAGACGGTTGGCGAAATTTTCGTGCCGCCGTGCAGGTGGTTGGGGCCGTTGTTGACCTCCAGCGAATATTCTTTGCCTTCGATGGTCATGCGTCCCGATGCGATGCGGTTGGCGCAGCGGCCGACGCTCTTGCCCGAGGCGGCCCCGTCGAAGAAGTAGCCTTCGGGGTGTTTGTAGCCCAGCACCACGTCGGCCATGCGGCCTTCGCGGTCGGGCATCGTCACGGAGACGATCGCCGCCCCGAAATTCGAGAGCTTCACTTCGGCGCCCTTGTCGTTGCGCATCGTGTAGAGGATGATCGCCTCTCCTTCGGGCGTCATGCCCCATACGTGTTGTTCGATAGTTACCATATTATTCTGCGGGTTTTAAGGTTGCCAGGATATGGTCGATGCGGCGCAGGGTCTCCTCCTTGCCGATGAACGACGTGACGTCGTACATGCCGGGGCCCTTGCCGGCGCCGACCAGGGCCAGGCGCAGCGTGTTCATCACCTGCCCCATGCCGTAGCCTTTCTGCTCGATCCAGCCGTGTACGATCCGCTCGGTATTTTCCAGCGAGAAATCGTCGATCGCGGCCAGTACGCTGCGCAGTTCGCGCAGGATTTCGGGGTTCTGCCCCTTCCAGTATTTCCTGGTCTGCTTCTCCTCGTATTCGGCCGGCGCCATGAAGAAGAACGACGTCAGGTCCCACAGGTCGGTGATGAACGTGGCGCGCTCCTTCATGATGCCGGCGGCGCGGCCTGCGACCTCGTCCGCGACCTCGATGCCGTGCCCGCGCAGGATCGGCTGGTAGAGCGCGGCCAGTTCGGCGTCGCTCTTATGGTGCATGTACTGTGCATTGAACCATTTTGCCTTGTCGGGCTGGAAGCGTGCGCCCGACTTGGAAACGCGTTCCAGCGAGAAATTGTCGATCAGCTCCTGCATCGAGAAAATCTCCTGCTCGGTGCCGGGGTTCCACCCCAGCAGCGCCAGCATGTTGATGAATGCCTCGGGGAAATAGCCGTCCTCGCGGTATCCGTGCGCGGTCTCGCCCGTCGTGGGGGATTTCCAGAAGAGCGGGAATACGGGGAATCCCATCTTGTCGCCGTCGCGTTTCGAGAGCTTGCCGCCGCCCGTGGGTTTGAGCAGCAGGGGCAGGTGGGCGAACGCGGGCTGCGTCGCCGTCCATCCGAATGCTTTGTATAGCAGGTAGTGCAGCGGCAGCGAAGGAAGCCACTCCTCGCCGCGGATGACGTGCGAGACCTCCATCAGGTGGTCGTCGACGATGTTGGCAAGGTGGTAGGTGGGCAGTGCGTCGGCCGATTTGTAGAGCACCTTGTCGTCGAGCGTCGAGGTGTTGACCTCCACGTGGCCGCGGATCAGGTCGTCCATTTCGACGACTTCGTTTTCAGGCATCCTGAAACGGATCACCCACTGGTCGCCGCGGTCGATACGCGCCCTGACCTCTTCGGCGGGCAGCGCCAGCGAGGTGGCCAGCTTTTCGCGCACGGCATAATTGTAGGCGAACGCTTCGCCGCGCTCCTCGGCTTCGCGGCGCAGGGCGTCCAGCTCTTCGGCCGTGTCGAACGCATAGTACGCCCACCCGGCTTCGACCAGCTGCAGGGCGTATTTGAGGTAGATCTCACGCCGTTCGCTCTGGCGGTAGGGGGCGTGGGGGCCGCCCGCGCCGACGCCTTCGTCGATCCGGATGCCGCACCACTCGAGCGATTCGAGGATATACTCTTCGGCGCCCGGTACGAAACGCTGCGAGTCGGTGTCCTCGATGCGGAGGATCATTGTGCCGCCCATCTTGCGGGCGAATAGGTAGTTGTAAAGGGCCGTGCGGACGCCGCCGATATGCAGCGGCCCCGTGGGGCTCGGTGCAAAGCGCACTCTTACGGGTCTTGCCATGTTATGATTCTATTTTGTTTTTGTCGTTTCGTTTCAGTTCGTCTTCCCTGCGCCGGGCGTAGGCGTCGTATTCGGGCGTATCCGGGAAATCGCGCCACGCCCTGCCGCACCTGCGCATCCCGGCGGCCGCGACGATTGCCATGCCCGCGCAGGCTGTTCCCACGATTGCCGCCGTGATAATCCACATCGTGCGGTTACGCAGGATCGCAGCGGCGAGGATCAGGCCGAAAAGCACTCCCTGCGTCCGGCGGGAGAACAGTATGCTGCACAACGTGTCCATGTCCGGGGTGTCCTTATTGCGGGTGTCCGCTGCGTTTCGGTGTGCCGGATGGGGACGTCAGACGTTGAACAGGAAGTGCATGATGTCGCCGTCCTGCACGACGTATTCCTTGCCCTCGATGCCTATTTTACCGGCGTCGCGGCACGCTTTCTCCGAGCCCAGCGCCACGTAGTCGTCGTACTTGATGACCTCGGCGCGGATGAATCCTTTTTCGAAGTCGGTGTGGATGGTACCTGCCGTCTGCGGGGCTTTCATGCCGCGCACGTATGTCCAGGCCCGCGACTCGTCGGCGCCCGTGGTGAAGAACGTTTCGAGGTTCAGCAATTTGTAGGCCGATTTTATCAGGCGTGCCACGCCCGATTCCTCAAGGCCGAGGTCTTCGAGGAACATCTGCCTCTCCTCGTAGCTTTCCAGTTCGGCGATGTCGGCCTCCGTCGCTGCTGCGACGACGAGCATTTCGGCTTTCTCGCCGGCGATGGCCGCCTTCACCGCTTCGGTATAGGCATTGCCCGTCACGGCGCTTTTCTCGTCTACGTTGCAGACGTAGAGCACCGGTTTGTCGGTCAGCAGGTTGAGGTCGGCGACCAGCTTGCGGTCTTCCTTCTCCAGTTCCACCGTGCGGGCGCTGTTGCCCTGTTCGAGTGCGGCTTTGTATTGCAGCAGCAGCTCCACGGCACGCCTGGCGTTCTTGTCGCCGCCCGAGGTGGCCTGCTTCTGCGTCTTGGCGAGGCGGTTTTCGATGGTTTCGAGGTCTTTGAGCTGCAACTCCGTGTCGATGATGCCCTTGTCGCGCACGGGGTCTACCGACCCGTCCACATGCACGATGTTGTCGTTGTCGAAGCAGCGCAATACGTGGATGATGGCGTGCGTGTTGCGGATGTTGGCCAGGAATTTGTTGCCGAGCCCTTCGCCTTTCGACGCCCCTTTCACCAGCCCGGCGATGTCCACGATCTCGATCGTGGTCGGGATCACCCGTTTGGGATTGTCGATCTCCGCCAGTTTGACAAGCCGCTGGTCGGGAACCGTGATGACGCCCACATTGGGCTCGATGGTACAGAAAGGAAAGTTCGCCGCCTGCGCCTTCGCATTGGACAGACAGTTGAAAAGGGTAGATTTGCCCACGTTGGGCAAACCTACGATGCCGCATTGTAAAGCCATTCTATTTATTTGTCGTTAGATTTCAATAACGCCTGCAAAGATACGAAATTCTTTTCATATTGTCATCGCAGGCAGGGGTTTCGCACGGTTCCGCCTGCGATTTCCCGCTTTGCAGGGCAGCGCCGGACGGATCGCCCGCAATGAAAAGGCAGCGGCCTGCGCAGGCCGCTGCCTTTGGGGGCAGGCTGGTTTATCGTGCGTAGATGCGGGCGGCATAGCCCCCGCCCGGGGCCATCCGGATCTTCAGCCTGCGATCCTGCGGCAGCTCCGATACGGTCTTCCTGAAGTCGCGGGCTGCCCGGTCGGCGTTGATGCCGTCGGCGAAACTCTCGATGTCGTAGTTGCCGTTGCCGATGAACGACAGATCCAGCTCCAGTTCGCGGGGTGTCCAGTCGGTCATGGCGCCGATGTACCACGTGTCGCCCGAGCGGCGGGCGATGGCGATATATTCGCCCACCGAACCCGTGAGGGCCACCGTTTCATCCCATACGGTCGGGACTGAGGCCATGAAAGCGAAGCACTCGGGTTCCTTCATGTAGTTCGACGGCGAGTCGCAGAGCATCGTGATCGGCGACTCGAAGACCACGTACTCGGCCAGCTGGCGGCAGCGGGTGCCCTGGCTCATGGGTTCGCTGTGCACCGGGCGGTAGTTGCCGCGCGAGGCATTGCGCATGGCTCCCTGCGTATAGTCCATCGGCCCGGCAACCATGCGGATGAACGGCATCGTGACGTCGTATTTCACCATGTCGGTCGATTCGGCCGACCATTTCAGCTGTTCGAGGCCGAACACGCCCTCGTAATTGAGTACGTTGGGCCATGTGCGGTTGAGCCCCGTGGGCTTGAATACGCCGTGGAAATCGAGCAGCATCTTATGTTCGGCGCAGACTTCGGCGGCGCGGTGCAGGAAATCGACCATCCGTTGGTCGTCACGATCCATGAAATCGACCTTGAAACCCTTGACGCCCATGTCGGCATAATGTTTCACGACGCGTTCCATGTCGCGCTCGAAGGCGTAGTAGCCCGCCCAGAGGATGATGCCCACATTGCGCTCGCGGCCATATTCGACCAGTTCTTCCAGGTCGATCTCCGGCACTACCTGCATCAGGTCTGCCTGTTTGTTCACGGCCCATCCCTCGTCGAGGATCACGTATTCGATCCCGTGCTGCGAGGCGAACCAGATATAATACTTATAGGTTTCGTTGTTGATGCCCGCCTTGAAATCGACGTCGTAGAGGTTCCATGCATTCCACCACTCCCAGGCCACTTTTCCGGGTTTGATCCACGAGGTGTCGGCGATCTTCGAGGCCGGGGCGAGGCGGTAGACCAGATCGTTGTCGAGCAACTGGCTGTCGTCCTTCGATACGGCCATTACGCGCCACGGGAACGACCGGGTGCCTTCGGTCGCGGCGATGTAAGGTTCGCGCTCCGTGACCAGCATCTGCAACTGGTTGTGGCCGCCCTGTTCCTCCTTTTTAGGATAGGGGGCGAACACGCCCTTCAGCACGGGGGCCTCCGTCGAGTTGTTGAGGAAGAGGCCCGGATAACCCTGCAGGTCGGCCTCGGTGATGACCATCTTGCGGCCGCCGGGAAGTTCCACCAGCACGGGCAGGAAGATCAGTTTGCGGGGGTCGAGCTGCGTCAGCGGGAGACGGGTGTAGGTGTTCTCGAACGAATTGCGGAACTGCCCTTCGAAATCGAGCAGCCGCTTGTGCCCGACATAGGGGGCGTACGCCGTATAATCGGCCGGGAAGGTATAGGCGACCTGCTCGTTCTCGACCAGGATGCCGTCCTTTTTCCGGGTCGTGAAACGGTAGGCCAGCCCGTCGTCGTAAAGGCGGACTACCAGCCCGTAATCGCCGCGCATCGTAAGCTCAAGTTCGTTGTAGTGGTCGCGGACGCTGCTCTTCTTGTAGAACGGCGAGGCGATCCGTGCGTCGGCCGTATTTTTCCTGGCCCTGGTGACTTTGGGGTTGCTGCCCAGCACTTCGCCGCCGCCGAGCGTCATCGAGACGGGCGACGGGGCGAGCAGCGTTTCGCCGTCGGCCGAGAGCGAGATCCGGAGGTCGGAGCCGGTGGCGACGGTGGCCTGCAGCGTGCCGTCGGGCGAGGTGAGCGTGTAGTTTTTTCTGTGCCATGAGCGGCAGCGCGCACAGGGTGCATGCGAATAGGAATAGCGGTTTTAAGGACATAAATTCAGTTTGAAGGTTAATTTGCCCCGAAGATAGTAAATCCTCCGCAAAAAACGGCCGATATGCCTGAATTTTGATCTCTGCGCGGAACGGAAGGGGCGGGACACCTGTTTGCGGGACGGTGCTAACGCCTTTTCGGGGGCGACCTGTTCGCGGTATTCCGACGGGGTGAGGCCTTTGAGCTGGCGGAACGTGCGCGAGACGTTCTTGATGTCGGAGAAACCCAGCTCGGCGGCCGCCTCGGATACGCTCAGCCCTTCGCACAGCAGCTGCATCATCTTTTCGATGCGTGTCTGGATGATGTAATCGTAGATCGAGGTGCCCATGCTCTTTTTGAAACGGGTTTCGAGCAGGCGGCGCGACAGGGGTACCAGTTTCACCAGATCGTCCACCGTGATCTTCTGACTGATGTTCTCATGGATGTAGCGCAATACCTCGGCGATGTGCGGGTCGTTGTTGGCATAGATGTCCGTCGACTGCCGGGTGATGATGTTGAGCGGCATCACCATGACGTCTTCCCATTCCGCTTCGGGGTTGCGGATCAGCCGGTCGATCAGCCGTGCCACGTCGTAGCCGCCCTGCTCGACGCCCTGGCTGAGCGACGAAAGGTTCGGGGCGGAGAGCTTGCAGATCGTCTCGTCGTTGTCTACCCCCAGGATGGCTATGTCGTTGGGGATACGCGAATTCCCCCCCCCCTCGATCTGGAGGCACGCCTCGGTGATATGGTACGCCTGGTTGTCGTCGCAGGCCATGATGGCCACCGGTTTGGGCAGCGATTGCAGCCATGTGATGAGCTGCGCCGTGTCGTAGTACCACAGGTCGTTCTGGGCTCTGCTGCGCAGCGACGAAAAGGTGAATTCGGGATTCGCCGCCTCGATCGTCTCGCGGAAGCCCTGACAGCGTTCGTCCGAGAAGTCGATGCCCCGCGTGCCGTAGAAGGCGAAGTTGCGGAACCCCTTTTTCAGGAAATACTCCGCGGCCATGCGGCCGGCAAGGTGGTGCGGCCCGGTGATGTTGGGGATCGTCGTGAAACGCTTCTTGAAATCCTGAGCGATGGCGATGATGCCGTTTTCGCGGAACAGACCGACGTTGTCCGTGTTGTAGAACTGCCCGATCACGGCGTCGGCCTTCATGCGCAGCGCCCACTCCACGACGGCTTCGATGCCGAACTTGTCGCGTATCGACAACGGCAGCCGGCACAGGCTCCACGCCTGCGCCGTGTCGTGCGCATAGCGGGCCATGCCGAGCAGCAGTTCGCGGGCATAGGCTTCGGAAAAATCGGTCAGGAAAATTACGCGTGCCATGGTCTGGTTGGGTCTCTTCGAGGGTAAAGATAGCTTTTTTTCGGGAATTTTCTGCCCCAGGACGGAATTTCGGGCGAAAAGGCACTCCTGCCGGGGTTTCGGCGCCGGATAGGAAGGTTCTGCGCGATGTGAGGATGTAAAAGCGCAAATAGCCACGGACGGACGCTTCTCTTCTCTTATATTTGTATAACCTAAACTGCGACCGGTTCCGATGCTGCGCAGATACGGCTGCCGGGGTTTGCAATACCGCCCCGGAATCCTTATCTTTGATGGAACGCTTTACGGACGGGGCGCATACACCGAAACTGCCATGACCAAAAAACTTACCTTCGCCTTGCTGGCCCTCGGGCTCCTTGCGTGCGCGCCGCGGCCGGCCGGCCCGGTCGATTATGTAGACCCGTTCATCGGCACGGGCTACCACGGGCATACCTACCCTGGCGCAACGACGCCGTTCGGCATGGTGCAGCTCAGCCCCGACACGCGTGCCGGGGACTGGGACGCCTGCGCCGGATACCATTACGACGATACGACCATCGACGGTTTTTCGCATACGCACCTCAGCGGTACGGGGTGTGCCGACCTGGCCGACATCCTGTTCCATCCCACCACGCGCGAAATCGTGTTGCACGACGGCGCCTGCGTCCTGCAGCCCTATTTCTTTTCGCACGGGGACGAGAAGGCCTCCTGCGGCTATTATGCCGTGGAGTTACCCGGTGAAAATATCCGGGTGGAGCTTACGGCGGCGCCCCGTACGGGCGTGCACCGCTATACCTTTACGGGCAAGGGGCCGCGGCAGGTGGTCGTCGACCTGATGCACACGATCGCCGAGGAGCAGGTCGACATGCGTGAATTGCGGACGACGGCGCCCGATGAGATCGCCGGGATGCGCCGCACGCAGGGGTGGGTGCCCGACCAGTATGTCTTTTTCTCCGCCCGTTTTTCGGAGCCTTTCGCCGACGTGCGGCTGCTGGGCGACAAACAGGCCGTGCTGACCTTTGCGCCGGACACCGAAACGCTTACGATAGCCGTCGGGTTGTCGTCGGTCAGCGCAGCGAATGCCCGTCTCAACAGCGTCGCCGAGGTGCCGGAGCTGGATTTCGATGCCGTGCATGCGCGTGCCGCCGCGCTGTGGCGCGAAGCGCTGGGCGACATCGTCGTCGAGGGCGGTTCGCGCGACGAAATGGTCAATTTCTATACGGCGCAGTACCATACCAAGCTGACGCCCAATCTGATGAGCGATGTCAACGGCGAGTACCGCCGTCACGACCAGCGCATCGCGCGTATGCCGCAGGGCGGTGCCTACTATTCGACATTCTCGCTGTGGGACACTTTCCGCGCGTGGAACCCGTTGCAGACGCTGGTGGATACGACGTTAGTCAACGACATGATCCGCAGTATGCTCGACATGTACGACATAACGGGCGAGCTTCCGATCTGGCCGCTCGCGTCGGGCGAGACGGGGACGATGATCGGCTACCATGCCGCGTCGGTCATTGCCGACGCCTACCTGAAAGGTATCCGCGGATACGATGCCGAAAAGGCGCTCGATGCGATGATCCGCTCGTCGAACATCAATAAGAAAGGTTCCGATTACTATGTGGCACAGGGGTTTATACCTTCCAATATCAAGCGCGAGTCGGTCTCCTGCACGCTGGAATATGCCTACGACGACTGGGCGATCTCCCGCATGGCCGGGGCTATGGGCCGGGACGACGTCGCCCGGGAATATGCGCAGCGGGCGCTCAACTACGCCAATGTCTTCGACGGATCGACCTGTTTCTTCCGCGGCCGCGGGACGGACGGCAACTGGTCTGAGCCGTTCGAAGAGTTCGCCACGGGGCGCGACTATACCGAGGCCACGCCGTGGCACTACCGTTTCTTCGTGCCGCACGACGTGAACGGGCTCGCCGGGCTTTTCGGCAGCCGCGCGGCATTCGTCCGTGAACTGGATCGGCTCTTTACGCTCGAATCGGACGAGATGCAGCTCGACGTAAGCGACGTGACGGGGCTCATGGGGCAGTATGCCCACGGCAACGAACCCAGCCACCACATGGCCTACCTCTACAATTATGTCGGGCAGCCGTGGCGGACACAGGAGCTCACGCGCAGCCTGCTGCACGGGATGTACGCCCCGACGCCCGCGGGGATCATCGGCAACGAGGACTGCGGCCAGATGTCGGCGTGGTACATCTTCTCCAGCCTGGGCTTCTATCCCGTCTGCCCCGGCTCGAACCAGTTTGCGCTGACCGCACCCCAATTCCCGAAGGCCGTCGTGCGCCTGGCCAACGGCCGCACGCTGACCGTTACGGCAAACAACCCCCGCCGCAATACCTATATCGCTTCGGTGACGCTCGACGGAGTGCCCGTGACCGAAAATTTCATCACCTACGAACAACTGATGCAGGGTGGGGAACTGCATTTCGAACTCCGTGCGGAACCCGATTACGCCCGTGGAACGGATGCCGCAGCAGAGCCCTATTCGCTTACGCGCGGCCAGGTCGTTTCGATTCCCTATACCACGCAGAACGTGAGCCTCTTCACCGAGCCTGTGCCCGTCGCCCTGGCCACGACGACGGCCGGAGCCGAAATCCGCTATACGCTCGACGGCTCGGAGCCGGACGAAACCTCGGTGCTCTATGCCGGGCCCGTCGTTGTCGACCGCTCGCTGACGCTCAAAGCGCGGGGATTCAAACCCAGAGCCGCACCGAGCCGTACGCTGACGCTCCAAGCCGAGAAGGCCGTATTCCGCAAGGGACTGCCCGGAGCGGGCGCGGCCATGCGTCCGGGTGTCGCCTATGCCTGTTACGAAGGCGTGTTCTCGCATGTGGACGAGATTCGCCGGGAAAGCTCGTGGCGTCCGGGACAATGCCCGAGCCGTTGATTGCCGATGCCCCGCAGGAAGACCATTTCGGATATATTTTCAACGGCTGGATCCGTATTCCCGAACGGGGCGTGTGGGAGTTCATGACCAAGAGCGATGACGGCAGCGTGCTCGTGATCGGCGACCGGAAGGTGGTCGACAACGACGGGTCGCACGCTTCGGTCATGGCGACCGGGCGCGTGGCGCTCGAAGCGGGTCTGCATCCCTATACGCTCATGTATTTCGAGGATTACGAGGGGCAGGATCTCTCCTGGGGCTGGAGGGCGCCCGGGCGGCTCTCTTCGAGCAGATCCCCGCGGAGCGTTTGTACGTTGAATTTCCCGATTGTCCCGCTGATTAAACTATAAAGTTATGAAACGATTGTTCTATCTTCTTGCGGCAGCGGCGTTCACCGCCTGCGGCTCGGCGACTTCGCTCAGCGTGATGACCTTCAACATGCGTTACGACAACCCCGAAGACGGGGCGGACAACTGGCGTTTCCGCCGCGGGCGGGTCGCCGAGGTGATCGCTTCGCACGGCGTCGACGTTTTCGGCACGCAGGAGCTGCTTGCCAACCAGCTCGGCGACCTGAAGCGTTTGCTGCCCGGCTATGCTGCGGTGGGCGTCGGCCGTGAGGACGGTGCCGAGGCGGGCGAGTTCAGTGCCGTATTTTACCGGCGGGATCGTTTTACGCCCCTCGAATCCGGGACTTTCTGGCTGAGCGAAACCCCCGACGTCGCAGGCTCGAAAGGGTGGGACGGCGCCTGCGAGCGCGTGGCAACCTGGGTCGTACTGCATGACAGGGAAGGGGGCCGGGAGTTCCTCTTCGTCAACACCCACCTCGACCGTGTAGGGCAGGTCGCCCGCGACGAAGGCGTGAACCTGCTCAGGGAGCGCATCGAAGCGCTGCGCGGGGATCGGCCTGTGATCCTGACGGGCGATTTCAATTCCGAGCCCGGCTCGTCGGTCGTGGCGCACGTGCAGAAAGACGGCGTACTGCATGACGTGAAGCAGGTCGCCGCCCGTAAATCCGGCACGGAGTGGAGCTTTTCCGACTTCGGGCAGATACCCGAGGCCGAACGCCCGTTGCTCGACTACATCTTCGTGAGCGACGGCATCGCCGCCGACCTTTACGAGGTGCTGCCCGATACGCTCGGTGGCGGTTATGTCTCCGACCATGCCCCCGTGATGGCCATCGTCAAATTCGAAAAATAACATCCCGCAATGAAAAAGATACTCAAAATCTGGCTGCTGTTCGCAGCACTGTGCACCTGCGCCACGGCTGTGGCCGAGCGCCCCATCCTGATCCATTCGCACAACGATTATTGCCGCCGTGCCCCCTTCTGGCAGGCGTACGCCCAGCAGGTCTATTCCATCGAGGCCGACGTGTTCCTGCACGACGGCAAGCTGCTCGTGGGGCACGAGGTCGAAGACCTTTCGCCCGGCATGACCTTCGAGGCGCTCTACGTCGAACCGCTGGTGACGCTCTTCGGGCGTAACGGCGGGCGGGCGTGGAAGGATTCCGGCGAACACCTTCAACTGATGGTCGAGCTCAAGTCTGCTACCGAACCGACTTTGCAGGCCGTTGCGGCATTGCTGGGCCGCTATCCCGAGGTGTTCGACCCGGGGGTGAACCCCGAGGCCGTGCGGATCGTCGTCACGGGGCGTGTCCCGGCACCGGCCGATTTCGGCAAATATCCCTCCTATATCCGTTTCGACGGGGTGTGGGATGCCGACTATACGCCCGCGCAACTGGAGCGCATCGCCCTCGTAAGCGCCGATTTCAGCGACTATTCGCAGTGGAACGGCAAGGGCTCGATCATCCCGGCCGAGCGTGCGGAACTGGAGACGGTCATCGACCGCGCACATGCCTGGGGAAAACCCGTGCGTTTCTGGGGCGCCCCCGAAGGGACGACGGTTTACTATACCTTTTATGATATGGGTATCGACTACCTCAATACCGACCACCCCGAGGTGTGCGCCGCGTTCTTCGATGATTTCGGCAACAAGAATTTCCAGATCGGCGAATGCCGCACGGCCGCCGAAGGCGTGACGGGCACCAAGCGCCTGGACAAGACCACGCGCGATTTCCGGGGCTTCCAGAACGATAAGCTGCAACTCTCCAAGGGCATCGACGTCTACACCCCGACTTACCGCAACGACGGGGGCCGGGGACGGGTTCGCAACGTGATCTACCTGATCGGCGACGGCATGGGGCTGTCGCAGATCGTGGCGGCTTTCTATGCCAACAAGGGGCTGTCGACCCTGCAGATGAAATATATCGGCCTGCAACAGAACAATGCGCTGGATGCCTTCACGACCGACTCGGCTGCCGGCGGCAGCGCCCTGGCCACGGGCGAACGTCACGATAACCGCCATATCTCGATGAGCCCGGAGGGCGTGCCGTATCCCTCGCTGAGCGATTTCTTCCACGACAGGGGGCTGCCCGTGGGCGTCGTGACGCTGGGTAACATCGCCGATGCCACGCCGACGGCCTTCTACGGGCATTCGGTCGAGCGCGACAATGCCGACGAGCTGACCCGCTGCCTCATGGACGGGCGTATCGACCTGCTTTGCGGCAGCGGCATCCGTGAATTTACACGCCGCAAGGACGGGATCGACCTGGTCGGGGAGCTGGAGAAACAATACGATTTCGTGCGTTCGGTCGATGGGATCGATGCCGCGAAGGGCAAGGTCATCTGCATCGACGAGGCGATGGACGACGCGGCCGAGGAGACCAACCTGACACTGCTGGCCGATGCCACGCGCGCTTCGATCGCCAAATTGCAGGAACGCGGCGGCGACGGGTTTTTCCTGATGGTCGAGGGCGCCAAGATCGACTATGCGGGGCATTCGCGCTGCCTGCCCGGTTCTATTATCGAAATGTTGAGCTTCGACCTGGCCGTTGCCGAGGCGCTGAAATTCGCCGACACGAACGGCGAGACGCTCGTCATCGTCACGGCCGACCATGAAACCGGCGGCCTGGTGGTGGTCGACGGCGACGAGCATACGGGGGCGTGTGACGGGCGTCTATGTTTCCGACGACCATACGCCCGCCATGCTTCCGGTATTCGCCTACGGCCCGGGCGCCGACAAGTTCTGCGGCACCTACATGAATACCGAGATTGCACGCAGGATAAAATCACTGATAAAATAACCGCATACTATGACGCTACGCAAACAAATCGCGGCATTCGTGTCGCTGGTCTTCGCAGCGGGCACGGCAGGGGCGCAAGACCTCAAATCGGGGCCCTACAAGCTGCCCTACAAAAATACCTATGTAAAGGAGGTATTCGTGGCCGAGAACGAGTTTCGCACGGCCAAACCCGAACACATCAAACCCCGGACGTTCGCCGAGGCGCGCAAGATCCTGCCCTCGCCCGTGTGGGAAGGGCATGAAAAGGAGGTCGAGATGTATTGGCACGCCTGGCAGATCGCCGTGGGCAACATCCGCCAGCCGCAGGAGGGCTCCGGGTTCGTGTCGCCTTACCTCGATATTGCCTACAACGGCAATATCTTCATGTGGGACGCTTCGTTCATGATGATGTTCGCCCGCTACGGTTACCGCTTTTTCCCGTTCCAGCGCACGCTGGACAACTTCTACGCCAAGCAGCATCCCGACGGGTTCATCTGCCGCGAGATCCGTGCCGACGGCTCCGACTGCTTCGAGCGCTACGATCCCACCTCGACGGGGCCCAACCTGCTGCCGTGGGTCGAACTGATGTATTACCGCCAGTTCGGCGACATCGACCGCCTGCACAAGGTTTTCCCCGCCCTGTGCGCCTATGCCAAGTGGTGGCGGCTCAACCGCACGTGGCCCGACGGCACCTACTGGTCGAGCGGATGGGGGACGGGCATGGACAACATGCCCCGCGTGAAGCCCGAATACAACCCGATCTTCTCGCACGGCCACATGGTCTGGCTCGACACCAACCTGCAGCAGATGCTGGTCGACGAATCGCTGCTCAACATCGGTTTCCACATCGAACGCTGGCAGGAGATCGAGGACATGGAGGACGAGATGAAACGGCTGCGCGCCTATGTCAACGAACACCTGTGGGACGACGCGACGGGTTTCCTCTACGACCGCTACGGCGACGGGTCGCTCTGCACGACCAAGGGGATCGGCGCCTTCTGGGCCCTGCAAGCCGACGCGCTGGACAAGGGGCGGATGGATCGCATGGTTGCGCACCTGGCGGACACGGCCGAATTCGACCGTCCGCACCGCGTGCCGTCGCTCTCGGCCGACCACCCGAAATACAACCCGACGGGCCGTTACTGGCAGGGCGGCGTATGGCCGGGTGCCAATTACATGGTTATCGACGGCCTCTACCGCAAGGGCTACCACGACCTTGCGCTGGAGGTGGCCGAAAACCATTTCAACGCCGTATTCGAAGTGTGGAAGAATACCGGGACTTTCTGGGAGTACTATGCCCCGGAGAAGATCGAACCCGGGTTCATGGCCCGCAAGGACTTCGTGGGCTGGGCGGGGCTGCCGCCGATCGCGGTGTTCATCGAGTATATCCTCGGCATCAAATCCGACTATTCCGAGGGGCGTATCGTGTGGGACATCAACCATACCGAGGCCCACGGCATCGAACGCTATCCCTATGGCCCCGAGGGTGTCGTGGGGCTGAAGGTCAAAGGCCGCAATTCAGCCGGGGACGTGCCTGCGGTGAGCGTTACGACCAACGTGCCGTTCGACCTGACGGTGACGTGGGGCGACGGGCAGAGCCGCACCGTCCGCGTGGAGAAGAGCGGCAGTGTGAAACTGAATTAAGGAACCTAACCTACCTATGAAAAAGATAACGACTCTTATGTGTGCCGTCGCCTTGTGGTGTTCGGCACAGGCACAGGCGCCCGCCCTGCATTTCGGCCGGGACGGCAAATTCCGGATCGCACAGTTCACCGACGTGCATCTCGACCTCGGTACGCCTTACCGCCGGGCGCAGGCGGAAAAAACTATCGCTCAGATGCGCTACATCCTCGATGCGGAGCATCCCGACCTGGTGGTCTTCACGGGCGACGTGGTGACGGGCAAGCCCGCAGCCGAAGCGTGGCACCGCGTGTTGGAGCCCGTCGCGGAACGCAACCTGCCGTTTTGCGTGGTGCTGGGGAACCACGACGCCGAGCAGGATCTCACACGCGCGGAGATCGGCCGCATCGTCACCTCGTATGCCGGCACGCTCAATACGCTCGGCGCCGGGGGCGAACTGGCCGACGTGGTGCTGGAGATCGCCGGGACGACGCAACCTGCGGCGTTGCTCTACTGCCTCGATTCGCACGATTATTCAACAATCCCGTCTATCGACGGCTACGGCTGGTTCACGCAGGATCAGGTGGGCTGGTACCGCGCCCGGAGCGCCGCCTATACCGCGGCCAACGGCGGGAAGCCGCTGCCGGCGCTGGCGTTTTTCCATATCGCCCTGCCCGAATACGTCGCTGCATGGCGGAACCCCGACAATACGCATGTCGGCCGTGCCGCCGAGGATGAATGCCCCGGGGCGCTGAACCCCGGCATGTTCGCCGCGATGGCCGAGTGCGGCGATGTGATGGGCACTTTCGTGGGGCATGACCACGACATCGACTACGTCGTTGCCGAGAAGGGTATAGCGCTCGGATACGGACGTTTTTCGGGCGACGATACGACCTACAACAACTTGCGGCCCCGGCGTGCGTCTGCTGGTGCTGACCGAAGGCGAACGGGGCTTCGAGACGTGGATTCACGAGCGCGACGGACGGATTGCAGACCATGTGGAATTCCGCGGCGGGAAAGTTGCGAAAGTCAAAAATAACAACTGATTGCACGATGAGGATTGGTGTGGATTTAGGCGGCACGAACGTGCGCGCCGGCCTGGTGAAGGATGGCCGCATCGTGCGGTTGCTCTCCGACCCCTGCAAAGCCGACCGCCCCGAAGGGAGGTCGTGGATCAAATTGCCTCGCTCATCGGGAAGCTCATCACCCCCGACGTCGCCCGCATCGGTATCGGCGTGCCGTCGGTCGTGGATGCGGCGCGCGGGATCGTCTACAATGTCGTAGGCATCCCGTCGTGGCGCGAGGTATACCTCAAAGACCTGCTCGAAAAACGGTTCGGTGTCCCCGTATATGTCAACAACGACTGCAATTGCTTTGCTTTGGGCGTCAGCCGCTTCGGCGAGGCGAGCGCATATAGCGACGTGGTGTGCGTGGCGCTCGGCACGGGTGTCGGCGCGGGGATCGTGATCGGCGGCGAACTCTATTGCGGGCACGATACGGGCGCCGGGGAGATCGGGAGCATCCCGTACCTCGACCGCGATTACGAATACTATTGCAGCAGCCGTTTCTTCGTGGGCCGCGGCACGACGGGCAAGGAGGCTTACGAGCGCGCCCTGGCGGGCGATCCCGCGGCGCTGGCGCTGTGGCACGAATTCGGCGGACATATCGGGCGGCTGGTGATGATGATCCTCTATGCCTACGACCCCGAAGCGATCGTTTTCGGCGGGAGCATCGCCCATGCCTTCGGGTTTTTCCGGGAGGCGATGTACGAGCAGTTGAAACAGTTCCCGTATGCCAAGACGGTCGAACGGCTCCATATCTGCTGTTCGTCGGTCGAACACGTGGGGCTGCTGGGGGCTTCGGCGTGCGAATAACGGGCCGGGGTTTTGATTTGTCCGTTTTTTGCTTTATTTTTACCTTGTGTTCCTGAGCAACCCCATTTAAAACAAGCCCGATATGAAGAGACTTATACCCCTCGTTGTCCTCTGTGCGGCCCTCTGCGGCTGCGGTAAGGTAATCCCCGCCGACGATGAAGTCGCGGTGGTGCCGCTCCCCGAACGTGTCGTGAAAGGGCAGGGAACCTTTTTGCTGACCGCTTCGACCGAAGCGGTGCTGCTGTCCGGCGACGACAGTCTGGCCTGTGTGACCGGGGCGCTCGACGAAGTGCTGGAACCGGTGTTCGGCAAAGGGTTGCGGGTGCGGCATGCCGACGTGCCCCTCGACGGGGCGCTGAATATCTCGTGCGACGCGGCGATGCCGGCGGATGGCTACCGCCTGGAGATTACGCCCGGGCGTGCGGAGATTGTGGGCGGGAGCGCTGCCGGGGCGTTCTATGCGGTGCAGACGCTCCGCCAGCTGATCCCCGCTGCGGCTTACGGCGCGACCGGCGTGCGTGCCGTGGAGCTGCCCGTCGTGACGATCGAGGACAAACCGTGCCTGGGCTACCGGGGCATGATGCTCGACGTCTGCCGCCATTTCTTCACGGTCGACGAAGTGAAGGAGGCGCTCGACATCATGGCCCTGCATAAGCTCAACGTGTTCCACTGGCACCTTACCGACGACCAGGGGTGGCGTATCGAGATTAAGAAATACCCGAAACTGACCGAGGTGGGTTCCGTACGCAGCCGTACGCTGATCGGCCGCGACCCGGGCGGCGAGTACGACGAAAACTGCAAGTTCGACGAAACGCCCTATGGCGGTTACTATACGCAGGACGAGATCCGCGACATCGTGGACTACGCTGCGAAGCGTTTTATCACGGTGATCCCCGAGATCGAATTCCCCGGACATGCCGTGGGTGCGCTGGCCTCCTATCCGTGGCTCGGCTGCACGGGCGAACAATACGAGGTGCGCCAGACCTGGGACATCGACGACAGGGTGTTCTGCATCGGCAAGGAGACGACCTTCGAATTCATCGAGGGGGTGCTGGAAGAGGTCGTCGGCCTTTTCCCGTCGGAATACATCCATATCGGCGGCGACGAATGCCCGACGGTGATGTGGGAGAAGTGCCCGCATTGCAAGGCGCGCATGAAGGCCGAAGGGCTGAGGCGTCCGCGCCAGTTGCAGAATTACGCCACGGCGCGCGTCGAGAAGTTCCTGAATGCCCGCGGACGCCGCCTGATCGGCTGGGACGAGATACTCGAAGGCGATGTCACCCCGACGGCGACCATCATGTCGTGGCGCGGAGCGAAAGGGGGGATCGAGGCCGCCAGGCAGGGCAACCATGCCATCATGGCGCCGACCACGAACTGCTACCTGGATTACTACCAGACGCGCGATACGGCCCGCGAACCCCTTGCCATCGGCGGGTACGTACCCGTGGGAGAAGGTCTACGAACTCGATCCTTACGAGCAGCTCACGCCTGCCGAGCAGGCTTGTATTCTGGGCGTGCAGGCCAACCTGTGGACGGAGTATATTGCGACATGGCCCCATGCCGAATATATGCTTCTGCCGCGCCTGAGCGCGCTGGCCGAAGTGGGGTGGAGCCTCGACCGGAAGGATTATGCCGGCTATCTGCACCGTGTCCGCCGCCTGGCGCGGATCTACGATGCCTGCGGGTATAATTATGCGCGGCACATTTTCGGAGAGTAGGGTGCGCCCGCATAAGGACGGGGATCGGCTGAGTGTCGATCCCCGTTTTTGTGCCCCGCAGCGGCACCGCAGGCCCTCGGGGATATTATCTCGGGTTTTGGGCGGCGTGTTCGTAAATTTTTCCTATCTTTGGAGGCAAAAAGTGTGCGGATTATGGATTTGAAATACGTGCGGAGCGAATTGCGCAAGCTCTCGGAAATCGTTGAAGGCTGGAATGCGAACCAGGAGATCGGCTCCCTCGAGCGGGATCTCGTACTCGATAAGTTGCGGACACTCTACGAGGCCGTGCGTTTCGGTGCGGAGGCGGAACCTCCCGCGGCAGATGCCTCCGGACAGGAACCCTTCCCGACGGAGATTCCGGTCAGCTTAGACCTCGGCGAGGTGCTTTCGATCGAGTCGCTGTCCGTGGCGGAACCCGAATTACCGTCGCTCTCCGGATCCGGGCCGGAACCCGAATCAGGGTTCATTGCGCCCCTGGCCGGCCTGCCCGTGGCGGAGTCCGGGGCAGATTTCCCCGATTGCGATACCGCGGTGGCGGAAACGGTGGCCGAATCCGTGCTGGATTCCGTGCCGGCGGACGGACAAGAGCCGGCCGGGGTTGTTGCGGAACCTGCCGAAATCCCGGCTGAACCGGCTGCGGGGCGAACTGCGGAGGCTGAACCCCCGGTTGCCGGGCTGGTTTCCGATCCTGAAACCCCGGCTGCGGAAGAAATTCCTGCGCCCGAATCGACTGGAAATAGCGCCGGCAAGGAAGTGCCGGCTGAAAATATTGCGGCGGCATCCGAATCGCATGGGGATTCCGGTTCGCAGGAGCTTGCCCGTGTGCCGGGGGCATCCGGGCCGCAAGGGGCAACCGCCCCCCGGGACGAGCCCGCACACCGGGAAGCACCCTCGGGGATGCCCGAACCGGAAGCAATTGCCGGATCAGGGGCGGAAACGGGCGTTACCCACCCGGCTCCCGGAGCGGGGACGCATCCTGCGGCAGCGCCGCAGCCGATCGCGCCGACCTTGTTCGGCATCGAAGAGGAGACCCAGCGCCACCGCCATAAACAGCGGGTAATCATGTCGCTTTACAATCCCGAACCCACGGCTGCACGGCCGACGGCCGAAAAGCCTGCTCCGGCACCTGCCGCGGGGGACGCCGCAAGAACCGCGGCCGGGCGGCCGCAGCTTCCAACCGACAGTCTGGCAACCGACAGCCCGGAACCGGCATCCGGCCCTGGCGTTTCTGTCCCGGACACCCAGCGTATGTTCGCCGGGGATGAAGCTCCTGCGGAAGGGGTGTATGCGGCGTCCGTGTCGCAGCGTCCGGCACCCGTGCCCGACACCGGGAATGACGACGAAGAGCCCGATTTCGAGGAGATTACCCTTGCAGGGAACGGGGCGCCGAATAACGGGGCCGTACTGGGCGAAGTGATCAACCATGACAAACAGACGCTGGCCGATACGATTGTGCCGCCGCGCGACATGGCCTCGGAACTGCGCCGCAGCGAGCCCGTCACCGACCTGAGGCGCGCCATCGGCATCAACGACAAGTTCCTGATGATCCGCGACCTGTTCGACGGCGATGCCCGGGCTTACGAAGCGGCGCTCGACAAGCTCGATGCCTTCGGCGATTTCGACGACTGCATGATTTACATTGCCGAGAATTATGCCTGGAATGCCAATTCCGACGGCGCGAAGTTCCTGATGGAACTGCTCGAACGTAAATTCGCATAGCTCCATGGCCAAGCTCTATATCGTACCTACCCCGATCGGGAACCTCGACGATATCACGCTGCGGGCGGTCAATGTGCTGCGCGAGGTGGATTTCATCCTCGCCGAGGATACGCGTACTACGTCGTTCCTGCTCAGACACCTCGGTATCGAGAAAAAACTCCATTCGCACCACAAGTTCAACGAACACGCCACGGTCAAGATGGTGGCCGGGTCGATTGCCGCCGGACGCAATGCCGCGCTGGTCTCGGACGCCGGGACGCCCGGGATCTCCGATCCGGGGTTTCTGCTGGTCAGGACGTGTGTCGAGGCCGGCATCGAGGTCGAGACGCTCCCCGGTGCCACGGCGCTGGTTCCCGCTCTTGTGCAGAGCGGATTCCCGTGCGACCGGTTTTCTGTTTCGAGGGGTTCCTGCCCCAGAAAAAGGGTCGGGCCAAACAGTTGCAGTCGCTTGCCGCGGAGGAGCGCACGATGATATTCTACGAGTCTCCCTACCGCGTGGTGAAGTGCCTCGAACAGTTTGCCGAAGTTTTCGGATCGGAACGCAGGGTGTCCGTATCGCGTGAGCTGACCAAGAAGTTCGAGCAGACCGTGCGGGGCACTGTCGCCGAAGTGCTGGAACATTTTCGTACGACGGAACCCAAAGGCGAATTTGTGATCGTATTGGCCGGGAAACCCAAACCGAAGAGGGAATTACCGGATGAGGAGACTGAATAAAGGACTGGAAAATGGGAAAACAACAACGATACGCATCGGATCAAACGTTCTTCCTCGGCATGGCTGGGAGAGATGCGTGAATTCCTCCGGGGGCGTTTCAGCCTCGACGAAGACAAGGCACAGCGCGACGAGGTCGTGGCGTCGATCTCCAAAGGGGTGGTATTCCGCGGGGTCAACCTGTGGGTGCTGATTTTTGCGACGATGATCGCGTCGCTGGGCCTGAATGTCAATTCGGCCGCCGTGATTATCGGCGCCATGCTCATCTCGCCCATCATGGGGCCGATCATGGGCATCGGCCTCTCGCTGGGTATCAACGATTTCGAACTGCTCAAAAAGTCGCTGCGCAATTATGCGCTGATGTTCGTCGTGGCGATCGTCACCTCGACAGCCTATTTCCTGGTGTCGCCCCTGTCGTCGAACAGCAGCGAGTTGCTGGCACGTACCGTGCCGACGACCTACGACGTGCTGATCGCATTGTTCGGCGGCCTGGCTGGTATCGTGGCGCAGACGCGGCAGGATCGCACTTCGACCGTGATCCCGGGCGTGGCGATCGCTACGGCGCTGATCCCGCCCCTTTGTACCGCGGGCTTCGGCCTTGCCACGGGGCAGATACGGTTTTTCTTCGGGGCGTTCTACCTCTTTTTCATCAACTCGGTATTCATCGCCCTGGCGACCTATGCCATGGTGCGGTTCCTGAAATACGAGAAAAAGGCGTTCATCGACAAGGTGCGCGAGCGCAACGTGAAGCGGCTGATGATGGTCATCACGCTGGTGACCTTCATCCCGAGCGTTGTCATCGGGTTCCACATGGTCAGGGTGTCGCTTTTCGAGGCGGCGGCCGACAAATATGTCTCGCAGGTATTCAATTTTCCCCATACGCGTGTGATCGAGTGCAATAAGCGTTACGCACACCACGGACATCCGTCGCAGATCGAACTGCTGCTCCTGGGGGAGCCGCTCGACGACGGAACCATAGAAAACGCCCGCACGCAGATGGGTAGCTTCGGGCTCGACAAGGCCGAGCTGGTCGTCCGCCAGGCAAACACCACGGACAAGATCGACGTGGCGTCACTGCAACAAAGTTACCTCGAGCTTCTGGAGGAGAAGAACAGGCGCATCGGCGAGATGGCTGCGCAGCTGAAACGCTACCGCGTCACGAATGTCGAGGTGGACGACATTTCGCGCGAGGTGGGTGCCATGACCACGAACGTCAGGGCCATATCGCTCATGAAGGGCATTACGTTCGACGTTTCGGGCACGCCGCTCGATACGACGCTCGTCTGTGTGGTCACGCCGAAAGTCGCATCTGATTCCATCGACCGGACGACGCTCGCGAACTGGCTGAGAATCCGCACCAAGGTCGCCAATGTAAAACTTTTCGTCGAACCGTAACCGCTGATTTTCCGGATGAAACGTACAGAGCTGAATTTCATACAAAAGGTATGGTTGGAGTTCCTGTGGCTCGGGGCGCGGGTGTTTGCCATGATGCCCTACTGGTTCAAATACTACATTGTTGAAAACCTGCTCTTTTTCATCATATATTATTGCCTGCGCTACCGCATGAAGGTCGTGAAGGCCAATTTGCGGAACTCGTTCCCCGAAAAAAGCGAGCAGGAACGGGCGGCCGTCTGCCGCAGTTTTTACCGTACGCTTGCCGAGATTTTCGTCGATACGGTCAATATGGCCCACATGAGCGAGGAAAAAGGCCGTACGGTACTCACCGTAAAAGGGTTCGAGGAACATTATGCGCAGGTGCACGGCCGCGACTGGATCGCCATGACGGCCCATTTCGGCTGCTGGGAGTATTGCTCCTACTGGGGGCTTTACGAACGCTCGCAGATGCTGGTGGCCGTGTACCATCCGCTGCGCAGCAAGGTGATGGAGCGGCTTTACCAGCGTCTGCGCAACTACGAGAATTCGATGACCGTGGCGATGAAGGATTCGCTGCGCTTCTACCTGCGCAACAGGGAACGCGGCATCGAGGGCAAGAACCTCGTGATGGGGCTTATCGCCGACCAGAATCCCCCGCGGCGGCCCGACAGCCGTTGGTTCCGCTTCCTCAATCAGGATACGATCTTCTTCGACGGCGGCGAGAAACTGGCGCTGCGCTGTAACCTGCCGGTCTATTTCGTCCGGATGGAGCGCTTGCAGCGGGGACGCTACCAGATGTCGTTCGAGCCGATTTACGACGGTGAAGAGCAGGTCGCCGAATACGAAATCACGGAACGCTACGTTAGACGTTTGGAAGCCATGATCCGCGAGCATCCCGAGCTCTGGATGTGGTCGCACCGCCGCTGGAAACACAAACGCACGAATGCCAATCGCTAAAATCATCATACTCAACTGGAACGGCGCGGAGCACCTGCGCCGCTTCCTGCCGAGCGTCGTGGCCGCGGCTCCCTGCCGGCGTCGGGGTTGTCGTCGCCGACAACGGTTCGACGGACGGGTCGCTGGCGGTGCTGGCGGAGAAGTTCCCGACCGTCGCTGTGGTGCGCCTCGACCGGAATTACGGTTTCGCGGGCGGTTACAACCGCGCTTTGGCGCAGGTCGAGGCGGATTATTACCTGTTGCTCAATTCCGATGTCGAGACACCCCGGGGATGGCTGGAGCCGATCCTCGGCGTCCTGGAGCGTGAGCCCGACGTGGCGGTCGTTTCGCCCAAGCTGGTTTCGTGGCTCGACCGTACGAAATTCGAGTACGCAGGGGCTTCCGGGGGCTTTATCGACTTCCTGGGCTATCCTTTTTGCCGGGGGCGTATCCTCAAGCGGGTCGAAGCCGACGAGGGGCAGTACGACGATGCCCGCGACGTATTCTGGGTCAGCGGAGCGGCTTTTTGCTGCCGTGCCGACGTGTTCCGCGCATTAGGGGGCTTCGACGACGATTTCTTCGCCCACATGGAGGAGATCGACCTCTGCTGGCGCATGCAGCTCGCGGGTTACCGCGTGCGGGTCGTGCCCGGGAGTACGGTCTACCACCTCGGCGGCGGGACGCTGACGACCGATTCCCCGACCAAGGTGTTCTACAACCATCGCAATAATCTGGCGATGCTCTACAAGTGTGCTTCTCCCGTACAGCGTGCCGTAGTGGCCATCGTACGCCCCGTGCTCGACCTGATGGCGGCATTGTCGTATCTGGCACAGGGACGGGGCGATAATTTCCGTGCCGTATTCCGCGCCTGGCGCGATTTCCTCCGCTGGCACGGCAGCCTGTCGCGCAAGCGGAAGGAGATTCGGCAGCAGTGCAGGGGGACGGTCGCCGGGAAGGTTTACCGCGGTTCCGTAGTCCTGCGTTACCTTTTGGGGCGAAAGACCTTCGGGCGGATGATGTGATCCGGCGGAAAAGCTCAGGACGGAGATCTACCTCCCGGTGGGTGAAATAATTTAAAACAAGACCTCTCGGCAGAACCGGGAGGTCTTGTTTTTATAAATAGTATTCCGTGTTTTCCTACTTGTTGATTTTCGCCCACGAATCCTTGAGCGTCACCGTACGGTTGAACACGGGGTGTTCGGGTGTCGAGTCGGTGTCGGGGCAGAAGTAGCCTACGCGCTCGAACTGCACGGCCTGCCCTATGGGTATGTCGCGCAGCGACGGCTCCAGGTAGCCCGTGACCTTGACCATGGATTCGGGGTTGAGGTTGTCCTCCCAGGTCTGTCCTTCCTTCACGTCGTCGGGGTTCTCCTTCGTGAAGAGCGGGTTGAACAGGCGGATTTCGGCCTCCACGGCATCTTTGGCCGATACCCAGTGGATGACGCCCTTCACGCGGCGGCCGTCGCTCGACGACCCTCCGCCCGACATCGGGTCATAGGTGCAGCGCAGCTCGGTGATGTTGCCCGCGGCATCCTTGATGACCTCCTCGCACCTGATCAGGTACGAATAGCGCAGGCGCACCTCGCCGCCGGGTGCCAGGCGGAAGAACTTTTTGGGAGGCTCCTCCATGAAATCGTCGCGCTCGATGTAGATGACCTTCGAGAAGGGCACCTGCCGCGTGCCGGCGGTTTCGTCCTCGGGGTTGTTGATCGCCGTGAACAGCTCGGTTTTGTCGTCCTCGTAGTTCGTGATGACCACCTTCAGCGGATTCAGCACGGCCATGCGGCGCTCTGCGATCTTGTTCAGGTCTTCGCGCACGCAGTATTCGAGCTTGCCCAGGTCGATCACGTTGTCGCGCTTGGCCACGCCCACCATCTCGGCGAAGTTGCGCACCGAGGCGGGGGTGTAGCCCTTGCGGCGCAAAGCGCAGATCGTCGGCATGCGGGGGTCGTCCCAGCCCATCACGGCGCCTTCCTGCACGAGTTTGAGCAGCTTGCGCTTCGACATCATCGTGTAGGTGAGGTTCAGCCGGGCGAATTCGTACTGGTGCGAAGGGTAGATCTCCAGCGCCTGGATGAACCAGTCGTAGAGCGGACGGTGTACGTCGAATTCGAGCGTGCAGATCGAGTGGGTGATCTGCTCGATCGAGTCGCTCTGCCCGTGGGCGTAGTCGTACATCGGGTAGATGCACCACTTGTTGCCCGTGCGGTGGTGCCCGGCATGGATGATGCGGTAGATGATCGGGTCGCGGAAGTGCATGTTGGGATTGGCCATGTCGATCTTGGCGCGCAGCACCTTGGCCCCGTCGGGGAATTCGCCGTTTTTCATGCGGACGAACAGGTCGAGGTTTTCCTCCACGGAGCGGTCGCGCCACGGCGACGGAGTGCCCAGTACGGAAACCGTACCGCGGTTTTCGCGGATCTGCTCCTGTGTCTGGTCGTCGACGTATGCCAACCCTTTTTTAATCAGTACGATCGCCCATTCGTAGAGCTGGTCGAAATAGTCCGACGCATAGCGCTCGACGGCCCAGTCGAAGCCGAGCCACTGGATGTCGCGCTTGATCGAATCGACATACTCGACATCCTCCTTGACGGGGTTCGTATCGTCGAAGCGCAGGTTGCACTTGCCGCCGTATTTCTTCGCCAGTCCGAAGTTGATGCAGATGCTCTTGGCGTGTCCGATATGCAGGTAGCCGTTCGGTTCGGGCGGGAAACGGGTCTGTACGCGTTTCTCGCCCTTGGCGATCGACTCTTCGATGATCTCTTCGAGGAAGTTCAGCGACTTCTCCCGTGTTTCGTTTGTTTCGCTTGCCATATGTGTATGTTTCGCTTGTTGTATGTTTTATTTTTTAGCCTTGGGGCCGATGTTGAACAGCTTCTGGATGTCCACCGAGAGCTTCACGACCTGCTGGGTGCCCATGCCCGTGCCGTCGTAGTGGAACACCATGCCCGCCTCGACGGCCAGCGTGCCCCTTGAAGAATCGGCGGTCGTAGCCGACCCACGTGCGGTTGTAGATGTGCTCCGTCGTGGCATAGAACGGTTCGCCGGCGTACAGTCCGTCCTGTCCGTAGGTAATGGGGATGTCTTCGCCGACCGCGATGTTGCGCAGGGGTTGCAGGTTTTCGCCCAGATAGAGGTTGTTCTCGAGTTTCACGCCCCACTTGGTCAGCACGAAGTCGATCTGTGCACCGCACGGTTTTTTCCAGTTGTGGTCTACGCTGCGGCCGCGCTGCGGGGCGAAGAGGAACCCGGCCTTGATGTCGAAGTCGAAGAAGGCGTTGAATCCCCAGCCCGCATAGGGGTTTACCAGCAGGTTGTCCGTGACGTTCTCGTTGAGCTTCGAACCTGCGAAATGGAACATCGAGAAGGCATAACCGAAGTAGAAGCCCCGCTCGAGCGTGTAGCGTCCCGCCGAGATGATGCGGAACATTTCGCGCGACTGCTCGGAATACATGCCTTCCCAGTCGATCGCCATTTCTACATAGGTATTCTCGCGCTCGGTGGATTTATAATGCCCGAGGAAACCCGACAGGCGGTTGTGGTAGAACGCCGTCGAGTCGCTGAAGAACGCCCTCGAATAATCGCCCAGCAGCTCCTTGCGGTCGAAGATACCGGCGTTGGCCTGTACGTTCTTGCTGTTGAACTGGTAATATATCAGCGGTTTCACGTCGCTCAGGAACGGTTCGCGGGCGCCGTTGTGCTGCCCGAAGTTCTGCAGGAGGTCTACGCCGAAGATCAGCCGGTTTTTCTCCATCCATTCCACGCCGATGCGGGGCGTGAGGCGGGCGCTGAAGAGCGTCTGCGATTCGTTGAAATCGTTGTTGGCGTATTCGCGGTTGTCGAAACGCGTGGCGAAGTCGGCGCCGACGATCAGATTCTGCGCGCTGAGGCTTCCTCCCGCGGCAAGGGCGGCGAACGATAGCATCAAGACTTTTTGAGTGACATAATTCTTTTGAATTGAGACCCCAAAAATAGGTAAAATATTTATTATTTGACTACTTTTTGACCCCGAAATCACTCATTTGCATACGTTATGCGTAAAATCACCAACGAAGAGCTGAACCGGCCCTCGGCCGGGGAGTTCGCCGCGATGGAGAAAATGCCCGTCGCGGTGGTGCTCGACAACGTCCGTTCGTTGCAGAACGTAGGGGCTTTCTTCCGCACGGGGGATGCTTTCGCCGTGGAACGCATCGCCCTCTGCGGCATCACCGCGACGCCGCCCAACCGCGACATCCACAAGACGGCGCTCGGTGCCGAACTGACCGTGCCGTGGACTTATCACAAGACGACGGAGGAGTGCATCGCCCGCCTGCGCGCCGAAGGCTACCGGGTCTATGCCGTCGAGCAGGTCGAAGGCGCCGTGATGCTCGGCGACTTCCGGGCGGAGCCGGGCGTGAAATATGCGCTCGTGTTCGGCAACGAGGTGATGGGCGTGGGGCAGCAGGCCGTGGACATGTGCCACGGCGCGATCGAGATCCCTCAGGCCGGGACGAAGCATTCGATCAACGTTTCGGTCTCGGGCGGTGTCGTTTTATGGGATTTTTTTTGCCAAATCCGGCCAAAGCGTTAACTTTGCCGCGCTGAACCGCGGTTTAGCTGCGCCCCGGCAAAGCAGATGAATTTGGCTTTGCACCCGGCTTGCGCTATCACCCCGGTTTGCAGGTGTTGATAAGTCTCCCTTTTCAAAGGAGGTTTGGAGGGATTGTCGATATGGAATCGGCGTTTTTGCGCCGTAATACGAATCCGATGGATTCCATACCGGAACCTTGCGAACGAATGAAATGTTGAATAATCCATCGGGTTCGTAGTAAACTATGTCTGTAGAAAGTACTGTCAGGGCAGTGACCACCTACCGTCTGACGGAGATGAAACAGCGGGGCGAGAAGATCGCCATGCTCACCTCTTACGATTATTCGATGGCCAAGATCGTCGATGCCGCGGGTATCGACGTGATTCTCGTGGGCGACTCGGCGGCCAACGTGATGGCCGGTTACGAAACCACGCTTCCCATTACCCTCGATATGATGATTTACCATGCGCGTTCGGTCGTGCGTGCCGTCAGCCGTGCGCTGGTCGTCGTCGACCTGCCGTTCGGAACCTACCAGGGCAATTCGAAGGTGGCGCTCGACTCGGCCATCCGCATCATGAAGGAGACCGAGGCCGACGCCGTGAAGATGGAGGGCGGCGAGGAGATCCTCGAATCGGTCCAGCGCATTCTTTCGGCCGGCATTCCCGTCATGGGACACCTCGGACTGACGCCCCAGTCGATCCACAAGTTCGGGACCTACGCCGTGCGTGCGAAGAGAGGAGGCCGAGGCCGAGAAACTGGTTCGCGACGCGCACCTGCTGAGCGATGCGGGGTGCTTCGGCATCGTGCTCGAAAAGATTCCCGCGGCGCTGGCCGCCCGCGTCACCTCCGAAATCTCCGCGCCGACCATCGGCATCGGCGCCGGCGGAGGTTGCGACGGCCAGGTGCTGGTGATCCACGACATGCTGGGCATCAACAAGGGTTTCTCGCCGCGCTTCCTGCGCCGCTATGCCGACCTGTATACCGTCATGTCGGACGCCGTGTCGCAGTATATCACGGACGTCAAATCGTGCGATTTTCCCAACGGGCAGGAGCAGTATTGACCCCGCCGGGTGTGCAGGCCGCCGTGACGGAATAATTTCGATCCCCGACCCTGAGGCCGGGGATTTTTCCTGTCCGGGAAGTCGGCGGCGGGAGGATGCCCCCGATTGCTGTCCGGGGATTCCGGGCGCGGGGCGTCCCCTCCGGCTTATACGGGACTGCGCGGGCGGCTTCCCGGGACGGGGTGTCGGAGGGGTTTCCTGTCCGGGGCGCTGGCGTGTGTATTTACCCGTCGCGGGGCTTGCCGGGCGTTGTCCCGGGGGCTCCGGATTTCGCCCGCACCCGGCGGCTTTGATAAATTGTTGATAAAAAAAATCGTCGCGTTGCCCCGGATATTAGGCCGTTTCGAAAATTATCACTACATTTGCGAGCAACAAAAATCCACGTTCATTATGTCTTTTATCAATGAAAGGGTTCAGCCCGAAGGACTTACGTTCGACGATGTGCTGCTTATACCCGCCTATTCGGAAGTGTTGCCGCGAGAGGTCAGTGTCCAGACCCGTTTCTCGCGAAATATCAAACTCAACATCCCCATTGTGTCCGCTGCCATGGACACCGTTACCGAAGCGCCGATGGCTATTGCGCTGGCGCGCGAAGGAGGTATCGGCGTGATCCACAAGAACATGACGATTGCCGAGCAGGCCGCCCAGGTGCGCCGTGTGAAGCGTGCCGAAAACGGCATGATCTACGACCCGGTGACCATCTCGAAAGACCATACGGTCGGCGATGCGCTCAACCTGATGAAAGAGAACAAGATCGGGGGTATCCCGGTCGTGGACGCGGATCGGAAGCTGATCGGTATCGTCACCAACCGCGACCTGCGGTTCCAGCGCGACATGTCGCGCCGTATCGAGGAGGTGATGACCCCCGGCGACCGCCTCATCACCACGCATAGCTCCGAATTGTCCAACGCTTCGGAGGTGTTGCTCAACTGCAAGATCGAAAAGCTCCCCGTGGTCGACGACGAAGGCCATCTGGTGGGGCTTATTACTTATAAGGATATCACGAAGGTGCAGGATCACCCCAACGCCTGCAAGGACGCCAAGGGCCGCCTGCGCGTGGCTGCCGGCGTGGGCATCACGCCCGATGCGCTGGAGCGCGTTAAGGCGCTCGTCGCCGAGGATGTGGATGCCGTGGTGCTCGACTCCGCGCACGGGCATTCGATGAATATCGTCAATAAGCTCAAGGAGATCAAGGCCGCCTATCCGTCGCTCGACGTGGTGGTCGGAAATATCGCCACGGCAGGGGCCGCACGGTTCCTGATCGAGAACGGCGCCGACGGCATCAAGGTCGGCATCGGCCCCGGCTCGATCTGCACCACCCGCGTGATCGCGGGCGTGGGCGTTCCCCAGTTGTCGGCCATCTATGCCGCGGCGTCGGCCGCCAAGGATACGGGCGTCCCGGTCATCGCCGACGGTGGCCTGCGCTATTCGGGCGACATCGTCAAGGCGCTGGCGGCGGGCGGCGACTGCGTGATGATCGGCTCGATGTTCGCCGGCACGGAGGAGTCGCCGGGCGACACGATCATCTACAACGGCCGTAAGTTCAAGAGCTACCGCGGCATGGGATCGATCGACGCCATGAAGGCGGGATCCGCCGACCGCTATTTCCAGAAGGGGTGCGAAGGCAATATCAACAAGCTCGTTCCCGAAGGGATCGTGGCGCGCGTACCCTTCAAGGGCACGTTGAGCGAGGCTGTCTTCCAGCTTATCGGCGGCATCCGTTCGGGCATGGGTTATTGCGGTGCCAGGGACATCGCGGCTTTGCAGCGTGCGCAGTTCATCCGCATCACCTCGAACGGCGTTACGGAGAACCATCCGCACGACGTGACTATCACGAGTGAAACGCCCAATTATTCCCGCGGTGAATAGTTCCGATCCCGGGATCGCGGCCTGCGGGCTTTTTTGCGGTTCATGCCGGAAATTCCGGAAAGGGAGTTGTCCGGGGTGCCGCGATAACGAAAAGGCCGTGTGGTGCAAGGTTCGTTTCTGCTGCCGGGAGAACGGCTGGCAGAGTTGCGCCGAATGCACGCTGGTGCCGCTGGATGCCTGCGGAAAGTTCAATAATTTCATCGCCGGGGTTTTTCAGGTCGTTTTTCGCTCAGACCGCCGAGGTTGCATAGAACGCATCCGCGAAGTCGGGAACGAGGCTTTCGCCGCGGAGATGCGCCTTTCGGGAAGTTACAACCGTCCGGTAAAAAGAAAATAATAAGGATTCGAGGTCTTCCTTGGCAACGAGAAGGCCCGGAGGAATTTTAGGCCTGAAACCGGCGTCGAAGACGCCGTAGAGTGAGTCCGGCGAGTTTCATGGCTTGTAAACCTTCCGAAATTGATGAACCCAGATTCGTCGGACTTACGTTATATTATGGAAAAAATCCTGATTCTCGACTTCGGGTCGCAGTACACGCAGCTCATCGCGCGGCGTGTGCGCGAGCTGAACGTCTATTGCGAGATCCACCCCTTCAACAAGATTCCGCCGATCGACGCTTCGGTGCGGGGTGTGATTCTCTCGGGCAGTCCCTTCTCCGTGAGGGACGAGCATGCCCCTGCCCCCGACCTTTCGGCCATCAAGGGCAAACTGCCCCTGCTGGGGGTCTGCTACGGCGCACAGTTCCTCGCATCGGCCTTCGGCGGCGAGGTGCAGCCGGCGCCCAGCCGCGAGTACGGCCGTGCGATGCTTACGGTTGGCGATGCCGGTGACCCGCTGATGCGCGGCCTGCCTGCGACCACGCAGGTGTGGATGTCGCACGGCGATACGATCACGTCCGTGCCGGCCGACTACAAGGTCGTGGCCAGCACCGAGGAGGTGCGCGTGGCTGCGTTCCGCATCGAGGGCGAGCAGACCTGGGGTATCCAGTTCCACCCCGAGGTCTACCATTCGACCGACGGCAAGCAGCTGCTGAAGAATTTCGTCGTGGGGATCTGCGGCTGCACGCAGTCGTGGACCTCGGAGAGCTTCGTAGAGGCCACCGTGCGCGAGTTGCAGGAGAAACTGGGCGACGACAAGGTCGTTCTGGGACTTTCGGGCGGCGTCGATTCCTCGGTGGCCGCCGTGCTGTTGCATCGGGCCATCGGCGAGAACCTCTACTGCATCTTCGTCGATTCGGGCCTGCTGCGCAAGCACGAGTTCGAGGAGGTGCTCGAGTCGTATAAGAACATGGGCTTGAACGTCAAGGGCGTGTGAAGGCCGGCGACAAGTTCCTGGGTGACCTGGCCGGCGTGAGCGATCCCGAGACCAAGCGCAAGATCATCGGCCGCGATTTCGTCGAGGTATTCAACGACGAGGCGATCCGGATCGAGGACGTGCGCTGGCTGGCGCAGGGTACGATCTATCCCGACGTGATCGAGTCCTGCTCGGTCAACGGCCCCTCGGCGACGATCAAGTCGCACCACAATGTCGGGGGACTTCCCGAGAAGATGAACCTGCGGATCGTCGAGCCGCTGCGCCTGCTGTTCAAGGACGAGGTGCGCCGCGTCGGCCGTTCGCTCGGGATCTCCGAGCAGCTGATCGGCCGCCATCCCTTCCCGGGGCCCGGCCTTGCGATCCGCATCCTGGGCGACATCACGCCCGAAAAGGTCGGAATCCTGCAGGACGTGGACAAAATCTACATCGACGCCCTGCGCGATGCCGGGCTTTACGACAAGGTGTGGCAGGCGGGGGCTATTCTGCTCCCCGTGAAGAGCGTCGGCGTGATGGGCGACGAGCGCACCTACGAGAGCTGCGTCGCACTGCGTGCCGTGACCTCGACCGACGGCATGACCGCCGACTGGGTGCACCTGCCCTACGAGTTCCTTGCCAATGTGTCGAACGACATCATCAATAAAGTCAAAGGGGTCAACCGCGTCTGCTACGACATCTCCTCCAAGCCGCCCGCAACGATCGAGTGGGAATAGGGCGTGATCCCTGCGCGGCCGCTGTGTGGGATCGGCCGCTGTCGTATTGCAATCGTTGCCGAACCCGTTATTCGGCAGCACGGCCAGCCCGGACGTTTACAGTCCGGGCTGGCTGCTTTTGCGGCCGGATGGTGTTGCCGACGGGCTTTGCCGGCTGATGCAACATGCGTGCAATGCCATATTCCCGGGATTGTTATGGGATTGTCGCAACTATGAAATAACCGCTGGGTAATTTTGCAGCGTCAGAAACGATGTCGATTTATGACCCCTGCCGATGCAATCCGCCAACCAGCCTTGAAACTTCGCCCGTCCCGGGTTTCCGGGGCGGAATTTTTTTTTTGCCTGGCCGAAGGTGCGCCAGGGGGGCGGTTCCGGACGGAAGCCTCCGCCGATGCCTTGATTTGGGTGCTTGCGAGGCTGTATGCCGCACGGGTTGTCCTTTCCGAGGCAGCATGGAACGTTTTTTTGCTATGTAACGGAACCTTAACAGTAAATATATGCCGAAATCCTTTTGTATTTTTGAAATAAAAGTTATCTTTGTAATAGTTTCCCCTTTAAAAAACGGAAGAATCGTAAGTTATTTTTGCAAACGGATATTAGTTTATAATCACCTAATTAAAACTATTTTTATGAGTAAACATCTTTTTAGGTTGGTCTTCGGTGCATTTTTCCTTGTGGCTGCCACGGCATTTACGGGATGCTCCGACGACGATGACAAGTCGCTGACGCCGAAGTTGACGGCGGATCCGACGGCGCTTGATTTCACCGATGAGACGGCGACGACGCAGACCGTTGCCATCACGGCGAACTGCGAATGGACGGTTACTGCAAGTAACCTGGATTGGGCTACCATTTCCCCGATGAGCGGCAAAGGCAACGGAACGATCTCCGTTACGGTTTCCGAGCTGCCCGCCGGTACGAACCTGCGCGAAGGTAAGATCTCCTTCACGCTTATCCACCCCGAATTCGGCAAATGGGGCCAGGCCGAGTCGTCCGTAGCCGTGAAACAGTACGGCAGCGGGGTTACACCCCCCCACGGGCGATGCTATCTATGCTAACGATTTCGATAAGGAGCAGGCTCAAAAAGGGGGCAGATGGTAAGTTCCCCTTCGCAGATGCATTCGAGGGCTGGAAGAATCAGACTGGTACGGGTGCCGACAATGTTGCTTATAAAACGAGCGGTATAAGTGTTCGTTCGAATTTGCCTTCGAACGATAGCCATTCGAAGTACAAGGACGACGCTTCCGGTGTCAACAATATGTTTTTCGGAACGAGCGGTGTTTTTGAGATTCAGAAAATCGCACTTGAATCTACCCAGAAGAACCTTCAACTTACGTTCGGTTCATACCGTAGTATTTTTTGAAGATAAGGACAATGCCTTCAAGACTTCGGAGTTCCATGTATATCTGAGCAAAGACGGTGAAAACTGGGCGGAAATTACCGATGACCGCCCTGTCGGGGACGACGAGCACTCTAACTACGGTACCTGGGCTTTGGCGACGGCCAATTTCACGCTGAAACAGGTGCCTTCGGAACTTTACATTAAATTTACTTCGTATCTTACATCCGCACACCGTATCGACGACGTGAAACTTTTCGAGGGCATCGGTGGTACGGAGGTCGACCTGGACAATATTACTCCTCCTGTAACTGAAACGAAGACCATTGCTGAAGTCATTGCGGGTTCGGTAGGCGCGACCTATACTACGCAGGGACAAGTCGTGGCGATTAACGGACGTAGTTTCTGATTCAGGACAATAGCGGGAAGATTCTGGTCTATCTTGGATGGAAAGATAATAAGCCTGTGGTAGATTATTCCGCTACGATTGGCCAGACTGTCAAGGTGACCGGCAAGACGACTACTTACAGTAAGTTGGTACAGTTCTCTGAAACCGACCTGGTAATAGAAAAGGTATCTGACGGTTCCTTCACACAGCCTACTCCCGAAAAGTTCGACGGAGCCGCTTTCGATGCCTATGCGGCAGCCACTCCCGTTATTAAATATATCGAATATTCGGGCACGCTTACGATAGACGGGTATTACTATAATATAGCTGTCGAAGGTACGGATCTGCAGGGCTCTCTGGCATATCCCGCCGATGGTTTTGTCGATGCTTCCCTTAATGGACAGGTTGTTATTGTCAAGGGTTATACGTTAGGTATGACCAACCAGAGTAAGATGCTTTAGCACGATTGCCGTATCGGTCGAAAAGGATGGTGATGCACCCGCTGAACCGAAGATTACCAAGCTCGACCCGACGTCGCTTTCTTTCGCTGCGACGGACAATGCCAAGACCGTGACGGTCACGGCTGCCAATGCCGACGACTGCACGATCGAAGCCGCTACGGATAAATCGGAGCAGTTCACGACCTCCGTAAACGGGATGGTTGTAACTGTGACGCCCAAGGAAAACACGACGGAGCAGGCTATCACCGCCACGCTGACCATCAAACTGATGAAGGCCGGTGCCGCTGTGGATACCAAGACCGTTGCGATTTCGCAGGCCGGCAAATCCGTGCCGGGCGGTAGCGGCTATACGCGAGTCAATGCGGTAACTGCCGGTAAGAAGTATTTAGTCGTGGCTGAAGTCAATTCGAAATATGTTGTGATGCCCGCTGCAGCTGCGATGACTTCGAGTAAGTTCACTGGTGTCGATATCACGGTTTCGGGTGGTAAGATCGAATCGAATGAGGCAAATGATGCCTATGCTGTGACAATCGAAGCCAATGGCGATGCCTATGTGATTAAGAATAGTGCCGGTAAATATATTGAACACAACTCTGGTACCAATTTTAAACTGGCCGATACTTCGTCGAAGACTTGGACGATCACTTATGATAATGACAAGAATTGGTTTGCAATTATGGATGTAGCAACCTCTACGGAGAAGACAAAACGTCAATTGCTGTACCAGATTGAAGACGATTCTACAAGTAATCGTTTCGGCCCATATGCTTCGTCGAACGCCGATGGCGTGAAGTATTCCGGTGTCGCCCTTTATGAATTGAGCGAATAGCAACTCTCTGATTCCGATAATCCATCCCCGGCGGATTGGCTTCCGCCGGGGATGATTGTCGGATTTTCTACCTGACATTTTTATTTGCAAATTCCCACATGATTTTGACAAAAGGGTTATTGAAACTTTTCGGACGGGCTATGGTGCTCGGGGCGCTCCTGCTGGTTTTCGGGCGGTGCGGTTCCTCCGACGACGGCACCCCGGCGAATATTTCCGCGGTGTTCATGGAAACCGAGACGACCACGCTCGACGCCAAAGGTTATGCGACCGATCCCCGGCTCGTGCTGACGGGGCCCGTGGGTACGGCTTATACCGTCACCGTGACCGAAGGCGGCAGTTGGTGCTGGACGTCGCGCAGGACGCAAGCCACGACCAAATCGGCGAAACTCGTTTCGGCGAACGATGTCGTGTACCTCTACCTGGACGATAATGAAACGGGCGCTTCGCGCCGTGCCGCGGTCGATGTCGTCTTCGACGGCGGACACGAATTCACGTTGACGATCGACCAGGCGGACTACTCGGTTCCGGCGTCGATGGATCACGCGTGGGCGGAATTGCCCGCCTATGTCGAAGCCTCCGACTACTGTTACGTAACGCATTATGCGCCCCTTTCGGAAGGGAAGACGGCCCGCAACTTTACGATCTGCTACGACACGAAGAAACGTATCGCCAACTGGGTTGCCTATCCGATCCATTCCTGTTACCGGGTTGGAAAATATGAGCGTTCTAATGCATGGAAATACGATCCTGAAGTGCCGGAGGAATTTCAGGTCGATTTGAGCCGCGGTTCATATAATGGGCGGCCTATCCGCGGGCATCAGTGTATGTCCTACCATCGTTATGTCAGCTATTCTTCGCTATTGAATGAGCAGACGTTCTATTCGACCAATATTATGCCTCAGGATCCTGATTTTAATAGCGGGTCGTGGGGGGATTTGGAAGATCTTACCCTGAAATATATTTCATATCCCGATACCTTGTACAATGTTACGGGAACTTATGGGGTACAGGGATATACGACGGATAAAGGGGGGAATCGGGTCGCGATTCCACAGTATTGCTGGAAGGTGCTGCTACGTACCAAAAGCGGCAGGACGGGGAAGCGGATCGACCAGATTACCGATGCATCGCAATTGGCGGCAATCGGTTATTGGGCTGAAAATTCCTCAACCACGACCGGGAATATAAAACAATATATCACGAGCGTTGCCGACATCGAAGAGAAAACGGGTTATAAATTCTTTACGATGCTCGACGAGGCCATTGCCGCCGACGTGAAGGCACAGAACAATCCCTCGGACTGGGGTATAAATTAATCTGAACAATATGAAGAAACTGCTTTTTACCGGGCTTTTCGCAGCGCTGATCGTCGCCTGCTTCGCCCAGAAACCCTACAAGGTCGTTTTCTACAACTTCGAAAACCTCTTCGATACGATCCGCAACCCGGAGATTTACGACGAGGAGTTTACGCCCGAGGGGCCCAAGAAGTGGAATACGCCCAAGTACACCAAAAAGATCAATAACCTTTCGCGCGTGTTGTTCGACATCGCCGCCATCAACAAGGACTACCCGGTGGTGATCGGCGTTTCGGAGATCGAGAACCGCAATGTCATGGAAGACGTGATCGCTACGCCCAAACTCGCCCCGGCCAATTACCGCATCGTGCACTACGATTCGCCCGATGCCCGCGGCGTGGACGTGGCGTTCTTCTACCGTCCGGACGTGTTCAAGCTCGAGGGCAGCGCCCCGATCCCGTTTACGATGGAGAGCCTGCCGAATTTCCGCACGCGCGACGTGGTGACGATGTGGGGGACGATCGACGGGGAACCGTTCTATTTCATGGTGGCCCACTGGCCTTCGCGCCTGGGCGGCAAGGAGGCTTCGGCACCCAAGCGCGAGCGCGCCGCCGAGATCATGCGCCATGCCGCCGATTCGGTGCTGGCGATCAACCCCGCGACCAAGGTCGTGATGATGGGTGACTTCAACGACGACGCCACCGACAAGAGCATCACCGAGGTGCTCGGCGCCGAAGGCAACATCCGCAAGCTCCAATCGGGCGGATACTACAATCCCTTTATCGACATGCTGAAGGCGGGCATCGGTTCGCTTGCCTACCGCGACCAGTGGAACCTGTTCGACAATATCGTCGTGTCGGAGAACCTCGCTACCGGCTCGACGGGTTCGCTCAAGCTGGAGCGTGCCCCCAAGGGGAAATATTACGGCAATATTTTCCGTGCCCCCTATCTGTTCCAGCAGGAAGGCCAATACAAGGGCTACCCGCTGCGTACGTTCGTGGGCAACAATTTCCAGGGGGGATACAGCGACCACCTTCCCGTATTCATTTACATCGGTAAATAACCCAACAAAGTAATTATGAAGATCAGAGCTTTACTTGTTATCCTGCTCACGCTGGCCTGTGCCGGGGCGTATGCCCAGGACGGGGGCGTCAAAGGCAAGGTCGTCTCGCGTGACGGCCGTGTCGCACTGAGCAATGTCAAGGTGGTTGTCGAACCGCTCGGCGTCACCGTCATGACCGACAACCACGGTAATTTCAATATCGACCAGTTGCCCAAAGGGGAATACCAGTTGAAATTCGAAGCCCCCGAGTTCGAGAACCTCGACCTGGCGATCCGTGTCGACAAGATGGTCAAGAACCTCAATTCGGTGGTGATGTCCCCCGATGTGCAGTATGTCATCGACGACGCCGTGTTCGCGGAGTTCGACTCCGATACGGCGGCCGACGGGCAGTCGCTGCCTTCGTCGCTTTCGTCGTCGAAGGATGTCTTCAACAACATCGCCTCGTATAAATTCAGCGAGATGCGTTTCAACGTGCGCGGTTACGATTCGCAGTATTCGAGCATCTACCTGAACGGCATCCGGTTCAACGACGCCATGACGGGCTATGGCCCCTGGTCGTTGTGGAGCGGCCTGAACGACGCCACGCGTAACCAGGAGAATACCGCCGGGCTGCGCTCGTCGGGCTACGGCATCGACGGCATCGGCGGTACGACCAATGTCAATGCGCGCGCGCTTCGCAGATGCGCAAGGGCTTCCGTGCCAGCGTCGTGAACGGCAACTCGATGTACCGCTTCCGCGCGATGGTTTCCTACGCTTCGGGCCTGCTCGACAACGGATGGTCGTACGCCTTCTCGTTCTCGACCCGCCAGGGCGGCAACTCCTATGTCGACGGGGTGTACTACAATGCCTACGGTTACTTCGCATCGGTCGAAAAGCGTTTCGGCGACGACCGCCACAACCTGGCGCTGACCATCCTGGGCGCACCGACCGAGCGCGGAGCGCAGCAGGCGTCGACGCAGGAGGCCTACGACCTGTTGAGTAACAACTATTACAACCCCAATGTGGGCAAGCAGGCCGGCAAGCTGCGCAACTCGCGCGTGCGCGATTACCACGAGCCGATCGTGATGCTCAACTACGGGTTCGACATTTCGTCGAATACCAAACTTGCCGCCGCGGCTTCGTTCCGCTTCGGCAAGAACGGCTATTCGGCCCTGACGTGGACGGACGGCCCCGACCCGCGCCCCGACTACTACCGTTACCTGCCCAGCTTCTACACGAACCGTATCCTCCAGTTGTCCGAGGGCATCGAGAGTTCGGATCTGGGGACGTACAACGACCTTGCGCTGCGTTCGATGCGTGAGTGGATCACCGACCCCAGCAAGAGCCAGATGGATTACGACAACATGTTCCGCATGAACTACAACCGCAACAAGTCCGGGGCTTCGGGCATCTACATGATCGAAGAACGCCATACCGACCAGCGCGATTTCAACTTCGCGGCCAACATCGCCCATACGTTCCGCAACCAGTCCGTGCTGCGCGGAGGCCTGACGGCGCGTATCAACCGCACGGAGTACTACGACCAGGTGAAAGACCTGCTCGGTGCCGACTACTGGCTCGACGTGGATAAGTTCGCCCTGCGCGACAACGGCAACTACAACCCGCTGCTTTCGCAGAACGACCTGGATTATTACCTCAAGCACGGCGAGGCCCGCCGCGTCGGAGAAGGCGATAAGTTCAGCTACGATTACTACGCCAACCTGCGCCAGGCACAGGTCTGGGCGCAGTATTACGCCTCGTTCGGCGGTTTCACGATGAGCCTCGGCGGCGAGGTCGGCTATACGGCCATGTGGCGCGACGGCCGGCTGCGCAAGGGCCTCTTCGCGAACAACTCGCTCGGCAAATCGAAGACGCTCGACTACCTGACCTACAAGCTCAAGGGCGAGTTCTCGTACCGTTTCTCGGGTGCGCACGCCATCGACGCCAATGTGGCCTACATGGTCAATCCCCCGCAGTTCCGCGACGCTTTCGTTTCGGCGCGTACCCGCAATACGACTACGCCGGGCCTCGATTCCGAGAAGGTACTCGGCGTCGACCTGTCGTACAACCTCAATCTGCCGTGGATCACGGCGCGCGTTTCGGGTTACTATACCTCGGTCGCCGACCAGTCGAAGGTTATCTCGTACTATGACGATACGCAGTCGTCGTTCACCAACTTCGCCATGAGCGGCATCGACAAGCGTTACTACGGCCTCGAAGTGGGCGTCGTGGTTCCCATCTGGGGCGGCATCTCGTTCAACGGTGCCCTGAGCCTGGGCGACTACCGCTATACGTCGGACGCCAACTTCACGCAGACGCGCGACAACAGCGAGGAGGTGCTCCGCGGCGACAAGGTGCTCTGGGACGACCTCTACGTCGAAAGCACGCCGCAGACGGCGCTCAACCTCGGCCTGAGCTACCGCGGCCCGCGCAACTGGTTCGCCTCGGTCGATTTCAACTACTACGACCGTATCTACCTCTCGATGAACCCCGCGCGCCGTACCCGTGCCGCTTATGCCACGGTACTGCGCCCCGACGAGGCGGCACAGCTTCCCGGCGCCGTGAAATACACGGCGCTGATGAACCTGCGCGAGCAGGAGAAATTCGACTCGGCCTATACGCTCAACCTGAGCGTCGGCAAGAACTGGTACATCCACCGCATCTACCAGCTGGGCTTCAGCCTCGAGGTGAAGAATATCCTCAACGACCAGACGATCCGCACGGGCGGTTACGAACAGATGCGCCTTTCGCGCCGTACCTATGTGAACAAGGAGGGTGCGGCCGCCCAGCCGATCCAGTATTACGTGCCGTTCGATTCGAAGTACTTTTACCTGCTGGGGACGACCTATTACCTGAATGTATATTTCCGCTTCTAATACGATATGACGATTATGAAAAAGATATTTCAGTTATGTGCCGTGCTGGCCGTGATGTTTGCGGTTACGGGGTGCTATAATGATTTCGATGCGCCGAAGCCCGCCAAAGTCTATACCGACGAGGATTTCGCGGGGATGAAGCATATCTCCATCGCCGATGTGAAACAGATGTTCCTCGATGAGCACAAGTCGCTCGGCGGTACGGGCAGCAACTCGAGCTGGGGCGATACGAAGTATGTACAGATCGGCCAGTCGTCCGACGGGCTGGATTACTACATCAAGGGCAAGGTGCAGTCGAGCGACGAGGAGGGCAACGTCTACAAGTCGCTCTACCTGGTGGACGATTCGGGTGCCATTGAGGTGAAGCTCACTACGGGGCTCTATTTTACCTATCCGATGGGGCGTTTCGACAAGGCCACGGGTACGATCCCCCTCGAACTGGGTCTATGTCAAGGTCTCGGGCCTCTATATCGGCAACTACCGCATGATGCTGTCGCTGGGCGAGGGGCCTACCGATTCCTACAACAAGGTGGGCGAACATAAGTTCTATGCCAACTCGAACATCGAAGATCCGACGGAGATCCGCAAGCGCGTATTCCTCGGCGGGGAGACGCAGCTGGAGCTGGGCAAGGAGATCCTCGAGGTCACCGAAGCCAACTGCGACGATTTCTTCGGCCAGAACGGGCAGCAGTATTTCGGGCGTCTGGTGATCCTGCGCGGCGTTACGTGTCGTTACGGGACGGTGGGGTCGAACATTTATCCCGCGTGGATGTATACCGACATCCGTCCGGTGATGAACAAGGTCTGGTACCGCTGGGCATTTAGCAACGACGGTACGAACCTCTACGGTTCGGTGCTTTTCACCTATGACAGCACCCTGCCTTCGACGACCAACAAGAAGGGTGTCTATACGGTGCGCACGAGCGGTTATTCGCGTTTCGCCCAGTATCCCGTCGTCCGCGACGGCGCGAAAGGCGATATCATGGCCATCTTCGGCATCTACTCCAAGGACTGGACATACAACTACGGCGCTTACCAGTGCACGGTCAACTATTTCGACGACATCATGTTCGACAAAGACGCCTTCCTGACGGAGGCGGAGGTCGAGGAGCTGACCCCGGCCGATTCATGGGTTACGCCCGACACGTCGGACGACGAGTATACCGAATAACCCGCTCCGGCAGAAACGACGGCCGCCCTCGGAAAGGCGGCCGTTTTTTCGTTGCCGGTGATACCGGGAAGCGTTAAAATCCGTATCTTTGCGAAGGATATTCACTCCTGACCGATGAAAGATTTTGCAGCCATAGATTTCGAGACGGCCAACGGCCGGCGTACGAGCGTTTGCTCGGTGGGCGTCGTCGTGGTGCGTGGCGGCGAGGTGGTCGATACGTTTTACAGCCTGATCCGCCCGCGACCCAATTTTTACAGCCGTTTCACCACGGCCATCCACGGCCTCAGCTACGAGGATACGGCCCAGGCGCCCGATTTCGCCGACGTGTGGAAGCAGATTGCGCCCCGTATCGAGGGGCTGCCGCTCGTCGCGCACAACTCGCCCTTCGACGAGGGGGTGCCTGCGCGCCGTGTTCGAGTTGTACGGGATGCCTTATCCCGGCTACCGGTTCTATTGTACGTGCCGTGCCTCGCGCAGGACGTTCGGCAGCCGCCTGCCCAACCACCAGCTCCATACCGTGTCGGCGGCGTGCGGTTTCGACCTTGCCAACCACCACCATGCCCTGGCCGATGCCGAGGCGTGCGCGCGGATCGCGCTGAAAATCCTGTAACGGGGCTCCTGCCCCGAAACAGAAACTCCCGGCAATAGCCGGGAGTTTTCGTATTTTCCTGTTGCCGGGTCAGAGCCCCAGCTCCAGCTGGAAGCGGATCTCCCAGCGGTTGTAATCGGGGTCAAACGATTCGCTGCGGTGGTTGTACGACATGTCTGCCTGTACCTTAAGGCTGTGGCCGATGATGTAACGGGTGACGCCTACGGTCGTCTGGTTCCAGCGTTTGTACCCCGCAAAGGGTTGTACTTCGTGCTCGGGGAAGAGCGTCGAATTACGCAGGGCGACCTCCCATTTCTTGTCGAACAGGTAGCTGGTCTGTATGTTGAGCCCCTGACCGTTGTACACGAAGGCGCTGCTCTGGGGGTCGAACAGCGGTCGGTCGCAGCTGCGTCCCATGAAATCGGTATAGAATGCGAATCCCCGGTACTTGAGGATGAAATCCGCAAAATAGGAGCCGATGTTGCGGGTCGCGTCGTCGGGCATGACGGCGCCGCGCTGGCCCTTCAGGCGCGACGCCTTGTGGTTGTAGGAGTAGGCTCCGGCCACGAGTATCTTGACCTGCTCCTCGCCTTCGAAATCTCCCTCCATCACGTCGCCTTTCGACTTGAACCGCCCCAGCGGATAGAGCTCCAGCCGTCCCGTGTAGGCAAGCCCGCCGTTGGACGAACTGCCCCAGTTGCGGCCTTCGCCCAGCGTGACGGAGCCTTTGGCCGAGAGGTTGAAGCCCTCGCCCCCGCGCATGTTGTATTCGCCGAAGAACCCGAAGTCGCGGTCGAGGTTGAATTCGCTGTTGACGATGCTCCGGTCGACGAATTGCAGGGCGCTCGACGAGTTGATCCGCGCGCGGTTGGCCTTGATCTTGGTCTGCCCGAAGCCGATGTTCCATTTGGGGCTGGGGACGTAGTAGACGATTGCGTCGCGGACGATGTTCATATTGCCGTTGGGCAGCGGTTCCGTGTCGTAGGAGGTGAATCCCAGCTGAACCGAATAGACCAGTTTCGGGGAATAGATGTACCCGTCGAAGCGCAGGCGCAGGCGCTTGACCTGCGCATCGGTTTTCGTGAGCGTGAAATCCTTGTCGAACGAGAGTCCCACCATGTTCTGCATCCGGAAGCGCATCGTCAGTGAGAACCAGTTGCTTTTGGGACGGAACGTGATGCCCTTGCCGACTTCGAGGTTGGGCATGTTGCGTACGCGCTCCAACAGTTCGTGTTCGTCTTCGAGCGAATCGGCGGAGATGAATTCGGTTTGCCTCAGTGGCGAGCGTTCCTGTGCTGCAGCGATTGCGCAGCTGCACGTCAGCATGAGCAGAAGGAGTGTCTTTTTCATGTCGGTCTTGTCTGTCTGTTTGTTTCGTTTTGTTTCGTTTCGGCCGGGTTCGGGCAAAAATACAAAAAATATGCTCTTACCCGGTTAAGTCGCTGCAAAGTTGGGCGGTAAACCTGAAAAGAATATGAAATAGCCGTTGGAATCTTCCCGAAAAGGAACTAAATTTGTGGTGCGGCATCCGTGCACGGTTTCCGTTGGCGGCATGTCGCCTGCCGGACAATAAACCTGCCGGTTTTACGTTTTATGAAACGACAGAAAAATAAAAAGACGATGACAACGACAAAATTCAAGGGCACGCCCGTGCATATCGACGGCGAATTCATCCGGGCCGGCGCCCAGGCTCCCGATTTCGAATTGGTAAAGGGGGATCTCTCCCCGCTGAAACTCAGTGACCTGAAAGGCAAGCGCGTCGTGCTGAACATATTTCCCAGCCTCGATACGGGCGTCTGTGCGACTTCGGTGCGAAAATTCAATAAGCTGGCATCTTCGCTGCCCGATACGGTCGTTGTGGCCGTGTCGAAGGACCTGCCTTTTGCGCATGCCCGTTTCTGCACGACCGAGGGCATCGAGAATGTCGTGCCCGCATCGGATTTCCGTGCTGCGGGTTTTGCCGGCGCCTATGGCGTGCTGATGGCCGACGGACCGCTGGCCGGCCTGCTGGCGCGTGCCGTTGTGGTGATCGACAAGGCGGGGAGGGTGGTGTACACCGAGCTGGTGCCGGAGATTACCGAGGAACCCGATTACGATGCGGCCGTCGAGGCCGTGAAAGCCTTTATAAACTTAATTAAATAGAAAGAAATGATACGATTGAATGTTTTTATCCGTACGACGGATTCCAACCGCGAGGAAGTGGTAAATACGGCCAGGGAACTGGTGGCGGCTTCGCTCAAGGACGAGGGCTGCGTTGCCTATGACCTGTTCGAAAGCACTACGCGCAATGACGTGCTGATGATCTGCGAGACGTGGAGCGACGCCAAGGCGCTCGCGGCCCACGAGCAGGCGTCGCATTTCACGACCCTCGTGCCGCGCCTGCACCAGCTCGGCGAGATGAAACTCGAAAAGTTCGTCTTCTGATTCGGTGTCCATGCGGCGGGAAATCCGTTCGCCTTAGAAGGAAAACAGATATGGAACAGGCCGGCTGGTAATACCAGCCGGCCTGTTCGTATTCGTAAGGATGACCTGCCCGCACTTTAGAACGGATAGCCGATCGCCAGGTGGAACCCGAGCCCGTCCTTGAAACTGGAAATGTTGTAGTAGCCCTTCTTGTCCGGGTTCGGGTAGGGGGTGCAGGCCGATGCCGAGGTCGGCACGGATGACCAGGTAGCTGATGTCGTAACGCAACCCGAATCCGGTGCCCAGAGCGATTTCGTTGAGCAGCCCTTTCCATTTGAGTTCGGCGCCGGGACGCTTGGGGTCTCTTTTTCAACAGCCAGATGTTGCCCGCGTCGAGGAAAACAGCCCCGTTCAGCCGTCCCATGATGCCGAAACGGTATTCGACGTTGGCCTCCAGCTTGAAATCGCCCGTCTGGTCGAGATAGCCGTTGCGGTCGTTGGCCGGGGGACGGTAGCTGCCCGGCCCGAGCGACCGGATCGTGAAGGCGCGGATGCTGTTGGCGCCGCCGATGTAGAACTGTTCGCTGTAAGGCATCACCTCGGAATTGCCGTAGGCGTAGCCCGCGCCGACGAGGAGACGCGTCGCCAGCCAGTTGTTGCGGCGGCCGATGCGGTGGTAGAACTTCACTTCGCTGACCTCCTTGACGAACTGCGAAAAACGGTTGCCGAAGAGATGCTGGGGCTGTTTTTCGCCGAACAGGCGCAGGATGCCCGAAAGCAGGTTGCCGGCCGACGTGACGCTGTTCTGCCAGTAGAAGCGCCGGTTGCCCGTGGCGCCGTAGGTCCGCTCGAAGGTGTAGGTGTAGTTGATCGAGGGCACGAACTGGTTGCGGAAACTCATGGCGATGGCCGGATTTTCGTCCATCGTCCGGTCGAAGGAGTCGGTCGTGTGGAGCAGTTTGTTGTAGGTGAGCTTGAAGACCGTCAGCGAATGGCGGCTGTACGGGGAGGTCTGGAAGTTGTAGCCCGCCGAACCGCTGAAGGCGATCAGCCGGAAGAAGCTGGGACGGTTCATCAGGTCGACGCCCAGCTGGAACGACGTGCTCCCCGGGTATTTCTGCCGGCGCGTGATGAACGACGGCAGCAACAGCCGCGGAATGTTGAGGTTGGCGTTCAGCCCCAGTTCGTAGGAGTTGAGCCGCGAGGAACGGCCGCCGGAGTTCTTGTTGCCCGTCTGCCATTCGTACGAGCCGTTCAGTTTCAGGGCGAGGACTTCGCCGCCCCGGAACAGGTTGTTGTTGCTGACCTTGAAGGTGATGCCGGGGCCGATGAAGCTGTTCGACTTCGAGGTTACGTCCGTTTCCAGGGCGGCTTCCAGCGGATAGTCGAACTGCGCGTCGATGGCGACGTCCAGCGTGTCGGAGCCCCGCAGCGAGTCGAGCGGCGTGACGCTCAGGTTGACGGAGCGGAAGATCCCCAGTTTGTTGAGGTCGGTCTGCGTGCGGTTTTGGGCATCTACCGTGAAGAGTTGCCCGCTTCGGAGTGTGAGGGCCCCGGACAGGATCCTGGGGCGGATTTTCATCGGCCGCTGGGCGATGACCGTCGCATTGGGCAGGCGGAGCGTGTCCGTCGGGCCGGGTTTGATGTTTGTCAGCCGCACCGTGATGCCGCCCACCCGGTAGGGCTTGAGCGCCACCTCCGGCAGGTTGGGCTTGAGGTTCAGGCGCAGGTCGACCTGCCGCAGACCGGAGGTCGTATCGGCCAGGTATTCCAGGTATTCGGGACGGAAATAGTAATAGCCCCTGTTGCGCAGCAGCTGGGAGATTCGTTTGCGTTCGAGCGTGAGGCTGTCCATGTTGTACTGCGCCCCCACGCGGAGCAGGGACGTGGCCCGGAGGCTGTCCATGAGTTGTTCCATGCCGCTGTCCACCTCCGGGTAGGCGATCTTCGAATAGTGCCAGGGCGGCGCTATGCCGAGCGTATAGTACACCTTTGCCTTCCGCCCGTGTTTGCGGTAGAGCAGGGAGTCTGCGGCGTGCGAGCCGAAATAACCGTAATTTTCGAGCACCTGTTCCGCGACCTTCGTCCGGAGCCGGGGCTGTACCTTCGAGATCAGCACGGGCTGTTTGGCCAGCCGTTTGAATAACCAGTATTTGAATCCCTTTTGCCTGGGCGTGTAGAGGTAGTTGTAGGCCCACAGCCCGACGGGCAGCGGGGTGCGGAGGTAGGGGCTGTAAAGCGGATTGTTCGGTGCGACCGACAGCGGTTCCTTCACCGCCGACTCGGCTGCGCCGGAGAGCACGACGCCCGAATCCGGCTCGATGAGGATCTTTTTCACGCCCGTATACAGCACCTCGTCGCTCCCCAGCCGCCGGGTGGTGGAGCAGGCCGCTACCGACAACACGGCGCAAACCAGGATGCAGGTATTTCTAATGTGTGCCGGCCTCATCTCGCTTCTGTTTTTTCGCTTTGGGTTTCGTCGACTTGAACAGGTCGCCCAGCCTCAGCAGTTTTTTTCCGGATCACGAAGCCCACGCCCGTTTCGGTGATTTCGCCTTCGAGGATGCTTTCATACCCGGTGTGGCGGAATACTTTCAGGTACATGTTGTCGCGTTTGGTCAGCATGTATTCCAGCGAAATGTCGTCGATCAGGTTCTCCTTCAGGTTCTGCGACGGGGCGGCGTCGGTGCTGAACTTGCCCCCGATGACGGCGCGCACGCGGTTGCTGAAGAGGTTTTTGGACAGCCGGTAGGAGTAGTCGGTGCGCTGGCCGTTGGGGTCGTCCTCGCCGTAGGAGTTGATGCCGAAGCTCAGGTCTACGCCCTTCAGGTTGTTCTGCGCCCACTGGTTCAGCTCCTTCTGGATAAACGAGTTGAGCGGGTTCTCGGAGCTGACCTTCGCCGTGGTTCCGGGGCCCGTGTAGGTGTTGTATATCAGCAGGTTCATCGCCTGGTTGGCGCGTTGCTCGGCCGTGAGCGAATTCAACTGGTTCTGCATGGTGAGGTCTTCGGGGGCCGAAAGTCCGAAGCTGACCTCCAGGTCGTCGAGCGAGTTGCGGATGTTGATGGAGATGTCGAAATTCACCGGCCGGGAGTCCTGCCCGTCGGAGGAGACGTTGGCCCGCACGGTCTCCACGGCCGTGATGTTGAAAGCCGGGTCGGCGATGTTCCCTATCCATTCGACGTAGCTGTCCGGCGTGATTTTGAAGATTTTTTGGGAGATGATGGGCGGGTTGTAGCGCACGCTTCCGCCCGAAAGCACATATTTTCCCGACAGGCGGACGTCGCCCAGCGGGTTCATGGTATAGGTCAGGTTGCCGCCTCCCCTCAGGTCGATCCGGTTGTTGCCGTCCGCCGAAAGGTCTACGGCCGCCTGTACGTCGTTGTTGATGTCGACATTCACCAGCACGTCCATGCCTCCGATGCGTATTGCCTGCGATGTTTCTTCCTGTCCCTGGGAATCCAGTTCCCGGAACGAGACGAACGTCACGATGTTTTGCGGACGTTCCTTCACGTCCATCGGGGAGTCCTGCATGACGTAGTTGATGTCCGTGCCGCCCAGCAGGGCTACGTTGCCGCGGACGACGAGTTCGTCCAGGGGGCCTTTGGCCGTCGCGTCCAGGTCGAGGTAGGCCTTTCCGTAGACCGACGTACCCTCTTTCCGGGCTACGTCGACTACCTGGAAATCCGACGCCCGGAGCGCGATATCGGCCGTCATGCGGCTGAAATCGGCCAGGTCGACCTCGCCGACGATCGTCAGCGGCTTGCTGTTCGGGGCGAGGAGCGTGTAGTCGTCGAATATGACGCGGCTGTCGTCGATGCGGATCGTGTCGGACGACAACCGGAACGACGTGCCGATCATCGGCACGCGGATTTCGGTCTGTGCGAAGTGCACGCCCCCGTCCAGCCTCGGCCGGTTAGCGGTGCCTCCTGCGTGGATTTTCGCCTGCAACCGGCCGGAGAGGCGGATCAGGTCGTCGGGCAGGAATACGTTGGCCTGCTGCAACGGGAATCCGGGGATCGTCGCCGTGAGGTCGAGCGGGCTTTCGCGCTCTGCGCGGTAATCTCCCCGGACGGTCAGTACCTCGGCGCCGTCGAGCGTCAGCCGCGCATCGGCCACATGTCCCTGATCCTGCTTGTAATAGAGTCCGAAGTCGACGTTGCCGAAGCGCCGTTTGTCGTACGACAGTTCCGCGATGGACAGGTCGCCGCGCAGGGTCAGGCTGTCGGGCGTCATGCCCAGCGTCATTTCCGTACCCAATACGCCGTCGACGGGCGGGGCGGAGGGCAGCAGCTCCAGTGCGGAACCGATGTTCAGGCCGGCGATATCCAGCCGGATGTCGTCGGACGCCCCCTCTCCGGGAACCGTCCGGATTGCGAACCGCTGGTCGCCGTGCCTCATGTCGAGGTCGGCGTCGATGCTTTTGCCATACCTGTAAACGAGGTAATTGCCGGGGTTTACCGTCCAGGGTTCGTACCCGAATACCGGGTCGGGCGGCGTTACACCCTGCCCTGACCAGGCTGTCGTTCCATTCGACATCCAGCCCGAAGCGGAACCCCTCGCGTCCCGCCCGGTTTTTCTGGCAGAGGTTTACCTGGCCCCTATTTCCGGCCACATGGCCGTACAGCCCTGCGAGGGCTACGTTGTCCAGGTTCCCAGGGACGTTCGCCGTGCGGAGGAAATAATCCAGCCGGCGGCCGTCCTGCGCGATGCCTGCCGTCAGCGTGTCGAGGACGACGCCTCCCCAGGTCAGCCTCTCCGCCTTTATCCGGAGGGATACCGGCAGGGAGTCGCAATTCACGCCTTCGATGTCCAGCGCGCCGAACGACATTTTTTTTGTTTTCAGAAAATTATTCAGGATATTTTCGCGTCCGGCCGTGACACTCAGGCTGAAATCGGGCAATGCGGGTTTCAGGGTCTCCATGTCGACGCTTTGTGCCCGTATCTGCCGTGCGAGTATGTCGGCGCTCCGCGTCAGGGCCGGAACCAGCGAGTCCACGGGCCCGGGGGAGACGAATGCCAGCGACAGGTCGCCGGATGCCAGTTTGGCCCGCGTCGCCGTCGTGTCGGAGCTCAACGACAGGCTCGTCGGACGGATGCGGTCTGTGCGGTGCCGGGTTCTGACCTCGATGCTGTCCAGGGCTATCCGGGCCGTATAGCTGCCGGCGTCCGAGGCGGACGCCCCGGCCTCCAGCGCGAACGACCCGCCGATTTTCTGCGGGGAGATTCCCAGCTCTGCCAGGTCGAAATCGAAGACGTTGCCCGTGAGCCTGACTTCCTGTTTCCGTTCGGTCAGCGTGCCCGAGACCAGCAGCAACAGCCGCAGTGCCTCGTCCCGGTCGGACAGGCGGCCGGAAAGCTGTCCTCCTTCGAGGTTTGCGTTCAGCTCCACGCCTCCGAAATCCCTGCCGCGGAACTCCGCCCGGTCAACCTGCAGGCGGATGTTCCCCCGGGTCTGCGCCCGGAGCGGATCGAATCCGCTGCCCCCGGCTTGCAGCGCCAGGTCTATAAGGCCCAGCGAATCGGCCGGCAGAAACCTGTTCAACGGAAAGCTGTCGCACCGTAATTCGATTTCGTAGGCCTCGCTGCGGGTATCCAGCTGGCCTTGCAGGGCTATCTCCCCGCCGTCGGTCGAGAGCGTCGAAGCGGCCGAGAACGCCCCTTTGTCTGCGCCGGCCGTTCCGCGGAGCCGGATGCGGTCGGGGATCGCTATGCGCCGCCGCAGGGCGGAGTCGGGCAACAGCGCTTCGAGGAACGCCATATCCCTGAAATCGCCTTCGAACCGTGCGGAAGCCTCCATGCGGTCGGGGTCGAGCACGTTTCTCGCCGCCCCGTCCGCCGTGAATGCGACGTGTCCGGGCGAGGAGATGTCCAGCCCGGCTTTTCCGATGTCGCCCAGCGTCCCCGCTGCGGTGAGTGCCAGGCTGACGATGCGTCCGTCGAGCATGGGCGGTATCAGCGCCGGATAGAGGTATTTTAGGTCTTTGGTGTTCACGTCGGCCGTGAGCGCTGCCTTGAGCGGCGAATCCGGAGCCAGTGCCAGAATCCCCTCCCCGGCGGAGATGTTGGCCTCGATCCGGGAAAAGGGCGTTTTCAGGGTGACGCCGGCAAGGGATATGCCCGAGGCGTCCATGCCGATGTCCCCGGTCATGTCGCTCACCGTGAGCCCGCTGCGCTCGGTGAACGCCATGCGGCGGATTTGCAGGGCTATGTCCGCACCCCGGTTGTAGATCGAATCGACCGCCAGGTCGAGCGTCGAGAGGGCGATGAACGACGGGTCGAATCCCGCTGCGGGACGATGGTTCAGCAGCCCGTATTCCGCCCGGTTGTCGTCCAGCACGACGCTGCCGATCCGAACCGTCCAGGGGAGCGACGGCGTGCTGCCGCCGGGGACGGGAGCTGCCTCCTGTTTCTCTTTTCCGGGCACTGCCGGCCCTGTCAGGTAGGAGTAGCCGCCCCGGTTCAGCAGTACGCTTTTCACGGATACCTGCTGGCTGTCGAGCCGCACCCGGCATTCATCCACCGTGCCTTCGGCCAGGCGGACGGAGAGTTCCGATACGGCAGGTGCCGTCCGCATCCCGAAAGCCAGGTTTCCCACCGAGAGTTTCCCGATGCCGATCGTCCACGGCAGTGCGGCCGTGCTGTCCGCTTCCTCTTTCGGAGCCGCTTGCGTTATGTCCAGCCGGACATCGGCATCCGACAGGACGAGGCTGGCGATGCCTGCCGTATTTGCCGAGAGGTCGGCCTTGGCCGCATCCAGGGACAACAGACCCGCCGAAAGGCGCATGTCCATGCCCGCCAGCGAATCCTTGTAGCGGGCGGCGACCCGCTCCAGCCCGAAGCTCCGGATGACGACCTCTTTCCGAACCAGGGGCCACAGGGCGACATCCAGCGAGAGCCTGCCGCAGCTGAGGAGCGTATCGGCCTTGTCGACCAGCAGCGTGTTGTCCACCGACAACCGGAGCGGAAAGGAGAGCCGGAGACGTTCGACGGACAAATCCATCCCGAGCGCCCGCGAGGCATAGCCGACCGCGCGCTTCCGAACGAAATCCTGTACGGCCGGTATGTAGAGCAGGGCGGGAACCAGTATCAGGACGACGAGGACAACGAGCAGCGCACGGAGCGTATATTTGATGATCTTTTTCAGCATTAAAATATAGTGTCGTGTATTGTAACGCCGTATAATACAATGTGTTGGTGCGTGAAAGCGCTCTTGGTTTTACGGGCTGCCCGTAAAATCGGGGCAAGTTACTAAAAATCCGATGATTGCACAACGGCAATTCCCCGATAAACGGGCTTATTCGAGGTCTCAATCGTCTTTTTGATTTCACCCAGCTGCCCGGGCGGTGCCTAAGCGGCTGACACAGCCGTTGCCGGGGGACATATATCGCATATCCCCGCCGGACGCCGTGCCGCGCCTACCGGAAGAAGCTGACGAGCAGCATCACATTCAGGACGGTCACTATGGCCCCGATCCCGTAGAGCAGGTATTTGGTGAACCGCGAGTTCCGGTATTTGCCCATCACACGCTCCGAAGAGGTCAGGTGTACCTGCAGGAAGACCGTGAAGGGCAGCTGGATGCTGAGTATCATCTGGGAGTAGATAAGTCCTTTGAACGGGTCGCCGATCAGCAGGATGATCAGGAATGCGACGACCAGCGAAAACCATCACGCCCGTCCGGGAGTGGTTGTCCCTGATGTCGTAGGGCTCTTTGAACATCCCTGCGAAGATCGAGCCCGCGGCCATCCCCGAGGTGATCGTCGAGGAGATCCCCGCGAAGAGCAGGGCGACGGCAAAGATATGCGTCGCGCTTCGCCCCAGGAGCGGTTGCAGGAGCGAATCGGCCTGCTGCAACTCCTCCACGGGTGTTTTTGTCACGAAGAAGGTCGCTGCGGCCAGCAGGATCATCGCGCTGTTGATCGCCCAGCCCACCAGCATCGAGAAGATCGTGTCTGCGTACTCGTAGCGCAGTTGCCTGCGGATGACCGCGTCGTCGCTCAGGTTCCACTGGCGGCTCTGGATCACCTCCGAATGTAGGAACAGGTTGTGGGGCATTACCACTGCGCCCAATACGCTCATGATGATGACCATCGAACCTTCGGGGAACGAGGGCGTCACCCATGCCCGGGCGGCTTGCGGCCAGTCGATCGTTACCAGCGACAGTTCGTAGATGAACGACAGCCCGATGATCGAGACGAAGGCGATGATCCATTTTTCGATCAGCCGGTAGCTGTTGGTGAAGAGCATGACGACCACGAACACGAGCACCAGCAGCGCGCCGATGCGCACCGGTACGCCGAACAGCATCTGCAATGCGATCGCCCCGCCCAGGATTTCGGCCAGCGAGGTGGAGATCGACGCCAGCACGGCCGAACCCAGCAACGGGCGCGACCATGCGGGTTTGAGGTATGCAGATGCCGCTTCCGACAGGCAGAGGCCCGTGGCGATGCCCAGGTGTGCGACGTTGTGCTGCAATACGATCAGCATCACGGTCGAGAGCGTCACCATCCATAGCAGCGTGTATCCGTATTGTGCGCCTGCGGCCAGGTTTGAAGCCCAGTTGCCGGGGTCGATGAACCCCACGGTGACGAGCAGTCCCGGGCCGATGTATTTGAAAATCTCCAACCCGCCCATCCGGGGCTTGTGATCCGGGCCGAAGAGTCGAGACCAGAATGACATAGTTACATAGTTTATTTCGGCCCGCAAAATAAGAAAAATAAATCGTTTTTACGGGTTGCCTGCCGGACAACTTCGTGCGGGCGCGTCAATTGCCGGCTCGGTTTTCGGTTATATGTGCAGGTGGAATAATTTGGCGATGCCCGTCACGACGATCTGGACGCCGACGCAGAAGGTGAAGAAGGCGACCATCTTGTTGATGACGATGCTGCCGCTGGTGCCGATTTTCCGTATGATGCGCTCGCCCTGCGACAGGAACAGGTAGAGGATCAGGCACATCAGCACGATTACCAGCGCGATGATCGCATAGGAGAGCAGCCCTTTGGCCCAGCCGTTCTTCATGTTGACCGACGCCATCAGCGTCAGGATGACCGAGACGCTGCCCGGGCCGATGCTGATCGGAAAGGTGATCGGGTAGAAGATCTGCGATTCGAGGGCTATTTTGTGGAGCGGGTTGACATCCTTGCCCTGCGCGTGCCCCACCGAGGAGTCCGAGTCGCTGAGCCATTGCAGGGCGGTGCGGCAGATCAGCAGCCCGCCGCCCAGCTGGATTACCGGCAGCGAGAGCCCGAAGAGCGTCAGCACGAAATGCCCGACGGCCAGGCTGCCCAGCCCGACGAGCAGATAGTCGGTGATGATCCTCCGGATGATCGACTTGCGGTCTTCATCGTCCAGCCCCGACAGAAGCCCGTTGACCAGGAAGCCCGCACCGACGGGGTTCGCCACCGGAAACAACGCCATGAAGGCGGATATGAACGTGAAAAGAAATCCTTCCTTTAACATCTTGGGGTTCGGAACTTTGTATTGTGGTGCGAAAGTCATCAATAACTATTCCAAACCTCCGGTATGTCCGCATAATATGTTCCGGGGCGCAAATTCGCGGGCGGCCTTTCCCCTGCTGCCGGTTTCCCCTGCTGCCGGCGGCAGCGCCCTGTCGCTGTCGCCGGGACGACGTGAGGCCGCCTGCTCCGGTTACGGAACTTTTTTCGGGCTCCTTTTCCTGCGGCCTTGCCCGCTGGCATTCGCTCCATGCCCGGGGAGCGGCGATGCTCCTCTGCAGGGCTTCGAATCCGGCTGTGGGCGGGGGCGTGCGGCGCCGCACGCCCCGGTGCGGATATTCCGGGCCGTATTCCATGCCGGTTTCTCTCCACCGTCCCGTATACGTCGTGACGCGGTGCTCAGCGCATGATTCTTGCGGGCTCCACAGCCTCTTCCTCGGTGTCGCCGGGGCTGAACTCCTTGTCTGCGAAGAGCTCAGCGAGCCCCGTGATCTGTTTCAGGCGCAGCAGTTCGTCGCGATCCATGCCGATGTGGCGCATGATCCACTGGTCGGACATCTGTGCCCGCGTCAGCTCGGCGACGATTTCGCTCATCAGCTCTACGTTGTGTGTGCCGCGCGCCCGGTTGTGGCGGATGGTCGAGGCCATGCGGTTCGAGATGTCCTTTTCGATCACCGCCACGGGCAGCAGGCCCCCTCTCCCGTTCGTAGATGCGTTTCGACCGCTTGAGCACCAGGTAGCGGTGGTAACCGTCCACCAGTTCGTAGAGATCCTTTTCGGCATCGTAATAACAAACGCACGGCATCGTGTAGCCGTCCTCCCAGATCGACAGCTCCAGCAGTTTCATTTCGGGCGGGGCTACGACGTTGGGGTTGTAGCTGTTCGCCACGACTTTCTCCACCGGCACGGCTCTGACGTCATAGACAGGGCTCCGGTACGTTGCTTTTGTCGGAGGGTTGCAGTAACGATTCATATTTTTCCATGATTTTATTTCGGCGCTGCGTCTCGCTTTTGTTCGGCGAGAATCCCATGTATTTGCAGGCATGGTCGTTCTTCAGGATGCAAATGCAGATCCGCTTGAACGTCGGCAGCCGGCTGAATTCCGGAAGGTCTATGTCGTCGAGGTATTCCATGCGCACCGGACGTTTGTCCGTCCGGTAGGCGCTCTTGCCGCCGATTTCAATCCGAATACCCGCCTTTTGCAGCTTTGCGATGGTTTCGTCGGGGAGGCACCCGCCCTTCTCGCGCCAGAAACGGATGCTTACGGAGAGCTTTTCGAGGTAGTTGCTCCGTGTCCGCTCCGGAAGCGTCGAGAGCAGGAAATGCATGTAGCCTTCCCAGGTCATCCCTTTCGGCAGCTTGACCGATTGCCAGCCGGTGGCAGCCGTCCGGCCGTACAGCGCCGCGAAGTTGGCGCCGTTGACCCGGCCGATCATGCGGCCCCACGTGTCCGGGTCGATGGCCTTGTAGAGATGCAGGCTCGAAATCGCCTGCGAGATGAAAGGGCTGGCTACGCGTTGGCTCTCCAGCGGTACGCCGGCCATGTAGAAGAGGTCGTAAATACGGTTGTAGGGCCAGCCGAACCGGCCGTTCGCCGTCCAGATGTCGGTCGTGAGCCAGTCGTAGAGCGGGTAGGCGTTGCAGATTCCGCCGCCGACCCATTGGCGTATCCACCGCTTGCCCGAAAATCGGTGGTGGTTGCGGTCGCTGTATATGGTGCGCCAGCGGTTGAAACTCTCCTGCGTGCGGATGCCGATCAGGCAGCACGTGCGTGCCGCCCGGTTGCGGGCGTGGAGCCACTCGGCAAAGCAATTCTGGAATTCGTAGTCCCACATGTCGTCCCTGAAGAACGGGAAGTCGCGGTGCGTGAGGCAGTCCGCAGGCATCTCTCGCACCCACAGTTCCCGCTTGGACTCTTCCCACGGCCTCCAGTACTGCTGGAACATCGAGGTACAGGTCAGCACCTTGAACGGCACGCAGACCCGGTAGACGTCGAGTATGTCGGCGTTCGCGGCCAGCGTCCGGTTGACATAGTCGACCGTGTCGCGGTACTGTATCTCGTAGTCCATGTGGAATACCCCCGATGCGGCGTTTCAGATGGTGCCGCCGTATGTAGTCGATGCACAGGTTGAGCAGCACGCCGCTGTCCTTGCCGCCCGAGAAGGAGACGTAGACGTTGTCGAAGAGATCGAATACGGTTTTCAGCCGTTGCTGTGTCCGCTCGTAGACGTTCATGGCTGCGGACGTTTATTGTCGTACTGCATCGCGACGTACTGCTTCCACTCCCGGATTGCGGCGAACCCCTCGGTGCGGAATATCTCCGCATGGCGGATCAGCGTGACGGAACGTATCGTATAGTCGCGGCCATAATACCGGACGACCTCCCGCAGGAACCGCGCGAGCAGCTGCGGGTCGTCGCCCGAGACATAGTAGTTGTTGATCCTTGCGATCCCGCTGTCGGTAATCTCCACCGGCACGAATCCGTAGACATTTTCACCTTCCCAGGCGACGAACCACGTATGCGAACGCGAAGTCCAGAACGGATAGTTGTTGTTCTGGCGCAATACGCTGCGCCGCATGACCAGAGGCGCGACGAGTGTGTAGAGGCGAGGCGAAGTTCCGTCCAGTTTTTCGATTGTCATATTCCCGATGCCGCACTTGCGGACTGAATATTGTATATTTGCGACTGAATGTGTTGGGTACGTGGGTTGTCATCACAAATATAAAAAATTACGCCCGTTTTCTCAAATTTTTCGGCCTCGGGGATAGATGTTTCGATCCGGTTCCCGTCCGGAAAGCACCGCCGGAAACCTGTAAGAACGACGGGGAAAACCCGGACGGGAAATTCAACCCCGGCTTTCCATGCTGTCTGCCGAGGGGTTGACGCTCACCACGTCCTGCTCTATTTGCCGCTGCGTGGGCGTTCCGTCTTCGGTGGCGGGGGTGATGGGGCCGCCGTCGGCGAGTATGTCGTCCGGGGTGATCTGGGTGACGGGGATTTCCTGCATGCCTTGCGATTGTCTTACGTCGGCCTGCGCTGCCTCTTGCCGGCAGGACGGATGGTGTTGGTCGGTGTTTTTCATCGGTTCTTTTTTGGAAAGTGTGCTGCAAAAGGTCGTACCGCGATGGGGAAGGGCGTTGCTGAAGGCATCAAGCCCGGCATATCGGGGTTTGTCCGAGGTTTTTCCTTTTTTTCCGTTGGACGGCACCCCGGAAATGGAAACCCCTGCAAATGTTAATTTGCAGGGGTTTCGCTCGATTTCGCGGAGAGTGGGGGATTCGAACCCCCGGTACAGTAATCCCGTACGTCAGTTTAGCAAACCAGTGTACGGAAAAAATTTCTGCAAAAATATTTTTACACTATACAGCGTCCAGTAAATCGTTGTAAGTAACGCTACAAAAGTATGTTATAATTTTTGCAAATGCAAATTTATTGAATGTATATTCAACCTTAAAAATGAAAATTATAGAGAGGAAAATGATTTTTATAAAACTATTATAAAACTTTTGGAAAATAAAAAACCGCCGAAAAAATCGGCGGTTTCAATTTTGCGGAGAGGACGGGATTCGAACCCGTGAAGCAGTTTACCCGCTTGCCGGTTTAGCAAACCGGTCGTTTCAGCCACTCACGCACCTCTCCGGGCAGCTAAAACTAAATATTGCTATTGTTAAGCGGGACAAAAGTAAATGAAAAAAGGTGAATAACCAAATAAACGTGCAGAAAAAAATTATCTAAAAAAAAGGTGGGGATAATCCCCACCTGTAAAAAAGGGGCGCAGACGACGCTGATCTTTCGTAAGTTCCCGAAGGCTCCTAATCTATGCTTACGCGAGTCGGCATCCCGACACAATTTATTTTATGCTCACCTGCTGCCCTAATTTATAGTATTCGTGCTTTTTATCCATGTCTTTCAGAAAATAGCAGATTGTATTTTCTGCTTTGGCGCTGACGGCCATTGCCCGTTTTTGAGCAATAGGGCCAAAAATGTAATGCCGCAAATTGGGTGGATGTTCTATGTATTTTTGCGAAACAGAACCCAAGATTTACAGAGGCGTAAAATTCACTTGGTTTAGTCCGCGCCTTTGAAAGTACGGTACGATTCCGCTGGCCGCTAATCTTTATATACCCCCCGATTAACTAATGTAGTTCTTTGCATCGTGTGAATTGGGAGTATTAAGTATTGATGCGGGGTTATGGTATCGCGCACCTGATAGATATAGATAAATCTTCTGACTATTGTTTCCAGATCGTGCGGAAATCTTATCCATTCTCCACTATATTTACTTATCAGGTCTGCTACTCGCACCGGGACAACATCATCGTAAGTCCACCGTGGAGCTTCATTAAACGTCGGGTTTGTAAATGTCGATATTCTGGGATAACGTTCGGCAAGGGTGTTGTTGATCGACGGGGCCCCTACAAAATGCCATTGAGTGCCCATTATAGAGCGGTTCGGTATTTTGTCTCGCTTCTGCCGGTGCCGTGACGTGCATCGAGCAAGTCCTATGAATAGTTTAGGCATAATCCGGTTGAAATATTCCGTGCTACACATGGGCCGAAAATAGATGTCCGCATTAAGCAGCCCTCCGGTTTCATTGGTGAAATGCGTACTTTTGTCTTGTTGTTTATAGATCACGCGGATAACCAACCCCGGTAATTTACCGTCGTCCTCAACACTCCCGCCGCCGCTGGCTGCGGGGACGTAAAGTTTATGGGATGCCGGGTCTTTTTACCTCAACGGTGTAGCCGGTTGTTATCTGCGCTGCGGCCACTCCACCAATAACGGTTTCTGTGGCTGCGGGTAGTTCATACGGAGCCGGGGTGTTATCCAAATCGTTGTAGTCGCCGCTTGTGGCGACGGCGGCCAGCTCCGGCATAGTCGGATATGCCGGGATATACAGTCGATGCGTTTTGGGGTCTATCTGCACCTCAACGGTGTAGTTCTTTCCTTTGTCTGCGGCAATAATACCACCTAATTGGGTAGCTGAAGCCGGGAATAATTCCTGTGTGCTGTATTCGAGGTCGTTCCATGCCGTAACGCCGTCGCCAAATTTGATGCGCCGCGTATCGAGCTCCAGCCCGATCTCGCCCTCTTGTAATATCGGATTGACCGCGGCCCAGCGTGCCGCAGTTCCGCGCCGCTGCTGAAACCGCGTATGAATAGTGATAATTTGATTCATTGTTTCTATGCGTTACCGCCGTCCATGATGAAAGTATTGTTCGCATCCTGTAAATAGCTGGTGAGGCGTGCAGGCGTAAAGTACAGACGGCTGCCCTCTGCTATGTCGTCAGTCGTAAGAGTTATAACGCCGACTTTTCCGTTTACGGATAATACGGCGTTGGCCGGGACGGGTATGCGCTTCCAGTTCGCCAGTTCTTTGGGATCGTTACCTGCGAGGATAAACGCCCCTGCCGGCGCATCGCTTCGCAAGCAGATGTCACCTTTCTGTACGGTTTTGGCTAACATTTCCGCGTCGCTGGCGGCTTCTACGACATCTACAATCGCAAGCTGCGGCAATACAGACGTGTTTAGTTTGCCGGAAGCATCCAATATCGGTACCTGTCCGGCGGTGGTGCCGACATTGCGCGATGCCGCCGTACCTGCATCCCGGATTTTATAGAGGGGCAGCGATGGTACGTCGTTTTCGGTAATTGATAAAGTCGTTGCGATTGAAATATTACCGCTTCCGTCGAATGAGGCACTACCACCTACGCCGCCTGTAAGGGCGATTGTCCGGGCTGTTTTCAGTTTGTCGGCCATCAATGCCTTATCGACATATCCGGTGTCGGGCCCCGCTCCTGCTGATTTCGCATATTTATCTTGCTGCATCACCCCGAGGGCGTCGAAACTTTCGACGGTAACAATTTGCTGTAATACCCTTTCCAAATCGTCACTCCATGTCACCATATACAGCGTAGGTGGCGTTGTCATAATGTGCATGAAGATTGTTCCCGGTTCCCATTTTTTTCGCGTCTTCATCAGTTGGGGATCATCAAAAGAATGACTTTCCCAAGAGTATTTTTAGGCAGCATTGTGAATACCTTTGTGCCATCGCCTATTTTTAGATACTGCTTGTCCGTGCAATATCCCATTTCTCCTTTTATCAGTACCGGATTGGCCTTTATCCAATTCGATTCGGTATCGTTGCGAAGAACGAGCTTTGCTTTTAATGTTACGTTTGCCATAATGATAGGTTTTTATGCGTTTCCTCCGTCGATAATGTCTATTTCGTCATAGTGTTTTCCAATGACGCAGTAAGTTAAGTGTTCATCATCCCACCGATATAGTTTGCTGGCTTGCATATCCAGATACAACATGTTCGGATTTCCGATGTTTGGAAAGTTGTGGTATGTTTGAAAGCTGCGCAGTCCCTCGGCTGGGATGTTGGTATTTTGTGTTCCTATCCACCAATTCCCGTCTGGGCCGACATGAGGGGTTATGCCATCTTTTCCGTCGATTCCAATACGGGTTACAAAATCGAAATACAGCCGATGCGAAAGCGCCGAGCCGTCCGCAACCGTTAGATTGCCCTGCTGGATTGTGCAAATCAATTTCATGGTCGTATTTCGCGTGCTTTTATTAGGGGGATTGTCCGACGCTCGGCCTTGAGTACTGCATCGGTCAGCGTGTCGCGGAGTTCAATCGTCAGTACGATTTCACCCTCGTCCATATCGACCGTGGCTGAAGCTGGGACATTTATAAAGTAGTGGGCGCTGTCGCGTCGCTCGATCTTCAAATCCGCCGATGTGTCCGAACGTGCTACGATGCACACGCCGCGTCGTGATGTCGAAAGCTGGGCCGTAATTCGGTATCGGTCGAGATTGTCAAACCATGCTGACGGGATGATCTCGGGCAACACGTCTGGTATGTCTATCTCGTCCTTTATGGCCGTGAATAGCATCCCGAAACTTGTGCCTGCAATTATCGCTTTTGTGCGCCAGCAATTCATTGTTATAGTCTTTTGCGGATGATTATGCCGATGATCGCCCCGGTCAGCAGTCCCCAGCCGATTTTTCCCGAGGTGAGCCAGAACCGCTGCCACCATGTCAGCGGCATAGGTACAGGGATTTCGATGCGTTCGCGCTCTTGCCGGTCGATTGTCTGGGTTGTCGTCGTGTCTGTAACCTCAACAGGGATGTTTATCGGCTTCTCCTGCGGCTTGTTCCGTAGGTCGTGGTATAACTTACCATCGGGACGGATAAAAGCGTCAGAAACGGCGTAATCCGTTTCGAGGTGCGACGTGTCGGACGGCTCGATGATCGCGCTTGCCCGCTGGTCGGGGATATGCACGATGATCGGCACGTATTCGATGCGTGTGCGGATGTCTACTTTCCGATCTATACCCACACTATCGGTGCGGCTGCTCTGGATGAGTGTCCGGGGTGCCGAGCAACTTGCAAGTCCGACGATGGCAAACGAGAGTATGAATGTCGCGGTGCGCATGGGGTCAGATTTTTCCGTAATATTTTACAAAGCCAAACCATCGGCGCTTATGTTGGTATTCGGGCTCGTTCTCGTGGGCGTAGGCTTCCATTTCGAATGCCGAAGCGTGGTAGGCTTCGTCGTTCCATCGGTCGCGGGCATCGCCTCGTATCATGTGATATGCGTAGGATATTGCCCACTCTCCGCCGTAAAGCAGGTAGTAGGTGAAAGGCACCAGCAGGAGCCATCCTGCCGAAAGGTGCCCGCAGAACAGGTGCGCGGCTCCATGCCCGAGGCACCAGAGGACGGCTCCTAATACGCAGCACTCCCAAAACTGGCGGATGTGGATGCCCTCGTGTCGCTTGGTGCGGGCCGAGAGTTGTGCGAGTTTGGTGATGACAGTCCCGAAAAACATGCAGGTTTTGAAATTGCCGAAAAGGAGGCGCTTTGCCAGCTTGGAGTTGTAATAGACTTTCATAGTTGTAGGTTATTTGTTGTTGTGATATTCGATACAGCGGACGATGGCCGCAACGTGCATGTCGGCCACACGCTGACGGCCCGACCCCGAAAAGATCAGTTTGCAATCATCCTTCGTGTCCATGAAGAAATTTTCGGTTAAGACCGTCGGACAGGACGTGTGCTTGAGAATGTAGAAATTTTCCTCTTTGTCCGGGTCGCCGTCGGTCATGTCTTTGCGCATCCGCTTCTCGGGAAATGCGCGGGCGGCTTCCTCGTAAAAGATCGTCGCATAGTTGTCGGCTTCGGTCTGTCCGATGGATGTCCACGCTTCCCAGCCGGTACCGCCGCCCGCGTTCGCATGTATTGATACCAACAGACAGTTGCTTGGGCCGACAACTCGCGCGATCTTGTTCACTCGCCGCACCCGCTCGGCCAATGATATGTCGCAGATCTCCGACACGATTAATTCGCAGTCCACGCCTCGGGCCGTCAGTACTGCATATACCCGCCGGGCAATATCCCGGTTAAATTCGTATTCGTAAAGCTGTGAGCCGTCGGGCCATACCGGAGAACGCTTGCCGGGCGTTTCTTTCCCGTGGCCGTTGTCAATCAATATTTTCATTTTGCGTAAGGTTTAGTAACGTGTTGAGTTGATCGCGCCGCGCTTTGCCTTTGTCGGCGCTGTCTTTGACCTCGTTGTATTTCAACAATAAGCCGGTTATTTCTTTCGGGTCGTGGGCATTGGCGAGTAGTTCGACAAGGGTTGTCATTTTCACCGCTGCCGACCGTATTGCCGTGAGATTCTCCCGCACGGATTTGTATTCCGTGTAAACCACACCGACCCCGGCCAGCCCGGAAGCATACGGGAGCGAATAGATGCCGAACAGTATGGCCAGCAGGTCAAATAGCATTAACATTCCGGTAACTTTTCCGTAGTCGCCGAATTTCTCGAACGACCGCCGGAACCCGTGGCTGTCCCTCGGGATTTTGAGAACACGCGCCTTGCGGATGCCGGTGGAAAAGTCGATGATAACTGCTGCTATCATTACGAACCATACGACGACCTCCAGCAAGATCGCCCGGTGGAAAGCGTGTCCCTCTATGCCGGTCAGTTCGGCGAGGTACTGTAATATTTCGGATTGTTCCATATTGTTAGATTGTTCCTGCGTCGATGTTTATTTCATAATCTTTAGGTGGGGCCTCGCTCGGGTCGGGAGCTACCATGAACGACTGTTTTAGGGCCGGACGGTAGAATCGGAATAAAAGCGTTGATAATTCAGCAGCAGCGATGGCGAGTTTTTGTAAATAAGTTTTCCATAAATCGCTGGCCTGTACGGATAAATACCACTCGGAAACAATCAAATAACATAATACATTGGTTGCACTATGGTCTACTGCGTCGAGCTCGGATAGTCCGTATAGCTCCCGTCCGTCGTCCGCCAGACGTGCCGTGAACGTAAGGCCGCAGGTGTCGCCCTCAACCGCCATCGGCTGACTATCCGGAACGATACGCCGAAAGTGATGCGATAAGGTGGTGAGGGCTTCGGCAATGTGTTGATCGAAAAAGGCCCGTTCGTCAGCAGTTATGGCGTACCTGTCGAATAGAGGCAACCCCTTATCGTCGGCCAGCGTCCGGGCATTGTAGGCCGTTTCCGTGCATATTGTTTGGAACAGGTCAGCTTTGGCCCATGACAACCGAATAATCTTGTTCTCCCGTGTAATCATAGCATCCGGTATGGTCGTTCGGTGTGGGAACCGATAAGTTTGCTTCGCAAATCATCGAGCGCATTTCCAAAAAGGATTTGGTAATACTGGAATAAGGGGGCATCCTTACCACCATACCACCACATGAGCATCCCGAATTTCAGCGCGTCTTTTATGCGGATGGCTGTTGCTTCCGGGGCCATGTCGAGAATATCGCGCATACGGAATAACAGCAGGTCGGGAATGAATAACAGCCGTTCTACGTTTTTACTGATACGAGCCCGGAGAGCTTCGGCGACACTCTGTAAATTGAACATGAACGCATCGAGCAGGGAGAGTTCGAGTGTATGTGTCGCAGTCATACTCTGCCCGGCTTCCGTCGTGCGGTTGCGGTAGTCCAGTAATGTCTGATCGACACACTCGTTAAAAAGTGCCCGGCAATCTATTTTCACGTCGAAATTCATAGCAGCGATAATATTTCCGATGCGCGTTTATCTGCGGCCTGTGCTCCGGCTGGTTCGTTGGAAACACCCAGTACCAGCGCGGCGAGCGTCCATGCGGTTACGTCGATCAGTTTTTCGGGATAGATGTCGTTGATCCCCTTGTAAGGGATGTACTCGCCCTCGGCTATGTGGTGATCGGTGCCCGTAATACTGGAATAGCGCAGCTTGGTGCCGCCATGCGTAAGTAAGACGACAGGCTTTGCCATACCGCCTCGTGTAACGGGGTGATACTGATAGGTCGCTGCCGGGTGATCTTCCGGCAGAGCAACTAATACGGGCCGTTGCCAGCCGTCCATACGCAACCGGGCGAGGCGTAAGAAATCAGCGGGCAGATCAATTTCGCCGCTCCCGTCGGGATTGGGCCTCAACGGACATTCCGCAAGACTTTCTACCGATGAAATCGTATGCAACGGGGCCGCGAGCAAAAACACGCCTGCCCGCCTCGTCAATGAAATCAGCAAGCGGGAAATTCGGGCTGTTAGCTGCGTTATCTTCGGGATAAATCTCGTCGATACACCGAAGCGCCTGTGCTATGATCTGCTCGCGCTTCATCACCAGTTAAAAAAAGAATGTTGCGTTTGGCCGCTTCGATCTTGATGTCGTCTTTCTTCATACCTGCGGGCACCACATAGTCGAGGTTGGCCTGTAACCATGCCCGCGCTGCCGCTACTGACGTTACCGTTTCCTCGCGAGTGGCCGTGGCCGGGTCGGACAGCAGCGTTTCCAGATCGGTCGCCGGGTTGCCGGGTGTTGTTTCCTCGATAGGGGCGGTTGTGATGGTGGCCTTTTCCCAGAATGTCACCTGATAGGCAGGATGCTCATGCAGCGCGTCGATGATGGCCGGGTCGGATGTGGTGTAGGTGCTTTCTCCGACCCCGCCGAAATATACCTCGGGCTCGAAGCGTACCGCTTCCAATCGCCCGTCAGCGCAACGGACGGACGTGCGGTATTTCTTGTGGTTGAGAACGAAAAATGTTGCCATGTGTCGTGGGTTTTATGACGGGAGCAGTTGCCCGCTCCCGTCGTTGTGAGTAGCTTATTTCACCGTAAGCAGTGCGTGTGCGTCGGGATTCGTCACGGCGAGAGTGTGGCTCTCGTCGATACGAACATCACTTGAGCGGGACAGACCCGTTTTGTCGCGGTCGAGCTCCGTGGCTTCCAGCGGTTTCTGTATGGCCCGATAGACGTTTGCCGGGTCAATCACGATGGCGGCCTTCGAATAGCCGTATTCGTTCAGCAGGTCGTGCGGTTTCATCAACAACTCGCCGTCCGGAGTGCTGATACGGTGGAACGTGATACCGAATACGACCTCGGTACTGCCCGCCTCTAACTGTTTCTGAACAGTCGAGGCCCCGGCCATCTGCCTCCCGAAATCTTTTCCGTAGAACATAATGCGCCGCTCGCTGCCGTTATTGCCGCAGAATACGTCGCTACACCAGCCATACAGCAGGTCGTTACTGATCTTGCTCTCGGCTCCCATGTCGAGATGCTTTTCGATCTTACGCACGAGGCCGTCGCTCATGTACTTTACTTTCCGGGTCACGGGGTCTACGAACCGCTCTTTCACACCGAAAAGCGCATCGGCCTCGTTGGTCATGCGGAAATCCAGCAGAGCTTGTTCGCGCATATCGAGGATGCCGAAATTCACCTCCTTTTCCGAAAGGCGTTGGTAGAGGCCCTCGCTTACGGTCGTCATGTGAATTTGGCAGTAGTTACTGTCCGAATAGGGCATTTGGCTGGGGTCTTCCGACATACCCGCGTTCTCGTGCTTTGCCACCCCGAGCCGGTAAATCGGAGTGTCAGCGGGCAGCGCGGGGAGTACTGCTGCGTTGATCGGGTAGATCGTGATTTTGTCCTGTGCAATAGAATCGGTAGCGACGATGTGGCAGATCAGCGGATTGAGCGAGAACCCACCCGAGGCTACCGGCGTGGCGACCTTTGTGGTGTCGTCCACGTTCATCGTGGGGAACAAGACATTGCCGTCCTGCGAAAAGATGTGCGCGTTGATTACGTTGATTTGCTTTGCCCCGCTCTCGCTTCCAGCGGTCACGGTGTAGGCTGTTTTACTTTGCTTTGCACGCCTCGGCCCCGGACGCTGTAATACTGATATTCGAACGAACTGCACGGGACGTTTTCGAGTTCCCGCAACAGCGTGTCCATCGGGAACAGCGAGGGATTGATCTTTGTGATCTTCTTTGAAATTGTCGGGCGGTTGATGTCTTGATCGTCCACCGTTCCGTCAGCTTTCGCCGGCTTAGTCGTGGTGACGGTGCCGCGCATGGTTTCACCGGCGGTCGCTGCTGCGCCGCTCACGGCCATCAGCGTCGTGCCGAGGTCGTCGGGAGAGAAGAACGCGAGCAATTCACGAAACAGGTAAACGGAAACGACGCATCCGCAGATCGCCAGAACGCCGTACAGGAATTTGTTAATTTTCATAATAGTTTGAATTTTGGTTAGAACTTACGTTTGTTACGGCGCTCGATTACCTCGTCGAACATATCTTTGGGGGTTTCCGCTTGTTCGGGTGTTTCGACGCTTCCGCCGTCGGCAGGCAGGCCGTCCGTCTTGCGGGCCTGCTTGCGCTTGGCCTCGATCTGCTCGTTGCGCCCCTCCACCTTGCCTGTTTCGAGCGCGTCGGCTACGGCTGCGTCATATATCCAACCTTGATAGAGTTTGGTAAGGATTCCCTTATTCACCTTGCCGTCGAGCAGGTTTGCAAGAATCTCGTTATCTACCCATTCGACGAACTGTTTTTGTTCGGCCTCGTCGAGCCCATGTTCGGCGAAGAACGCATCTACGTCGGTTTTGCTTTGGGCGATGTTCTTGTCGCGGGCTTCGGTGCGGGCTTTCATGTCCGCGAGGCGCTGGCTGCGCTCGGTTGCTGCCTTTTTGTATGCGTCATAATCGGGCTCACCTTCTGGAACGGCCAATTCCGACGGATCGAACTGTCGGGCAATAGCAACCTGCACCGGCACACCGTTCGCCACGTCCTCGATGATCTGCGCGAACTCGGGGTATGCCTGTACTACCTCCATGATCGTTTTGTTGGCCGCCTCGTGTCCGGCGATTTTCTTGTCGCTCTCTGCGAGGTAGTCGTAAAGGGTGTTTTCGTAGTCGTCCTCGTCGGCGAACTGCCGGTCGGGGAATTTTGCAGTCATATACTCCCGAACACGCGATACGCGGGGAGCTTCCGCCTGCTGCTGATTTGTGTTTTCCTCTCGCATTTTTTCACATTGATTTTGTGTGTGATAGATTTCGATGTAAAAGTATCTTATTTGTTAATTTTCAAGATGTTATAATTATTATTAAACTTGCGATAGTTGCACAAAATGTATCACTATGAGCAGGAAAACGAGGGTACGGGACGAGGTGCCCGAGAAGATTTTGAAGAGGCACAATGAGATACGCCGCCGCTATGAAGAAATGCTTGCGCGGGAACGCGCCGAGAATCCCGAACGGCTGAAATACTTATCAAAGACATATTTTGTCGAAATGCTCTGCAAAGACCCTGTAATCGGATTGAGCCCGAACTATGTACGGCGTATCATCAATGGGCGAATTTGATATACCGTCGCTGCTTACCCAGAACGAGGAGCATAAGTCCCGTTTGTTTGCGCCCTACAATCCGCTTACAGGTGAGGGATCGCCCATCGAACGTGTCCGGCTTTATTTCTCGTCGGAATCCTATGTACTGATACCGACATACATGGCCCAGACCCCGACGGTTGCTGCAATCATCGACGCTGGGGGTGTCGAACAATACGCCGCACGCGAGGGCATTGCTGCTGAGGTCATGTGTGGCGTCGTGCATCGGCTCCGGGCTGTGTATGATTTTGAGTTTTGGTGTATCTCCTGCGTTAAAATCTTCGACAAGACCACGGGCCGCCTCGTCCCGTTCAAACTCCGCCGGGCCCAACTCAAGCTGGCGCATATTCTCCTTACTGATTTATTCGCGGGGAAGCCTGTCCGGGTCGTGCTGGTTAAGGCGCGACAATGGGGAGGTTCCACCGTTACGCAGATGCTTATGGCGTGGGTGCAGATATTCCACCGTTCGGGCTGGAATAGCGTAATCGTGTCTGATGTGGAAGAACAATCCCGAACGATTCGCTCTATGTACTCGCGCATGGCCCTGCGGCATCCGGTAGAAATATGCCCGGTACGGTTTTGCAATTTTGAGGGTTCGAGCAAGAATAAAATGCTGGTAGATCGGGATTGTGTCGTTTCGATAGGCTCCATGCAGAAACCCGATAGTTTGCGAGCAGGGGATATAAAAATGGCCCATCTTTCAGAGGTGGGCCTATGGAAGCGGACAAAGAGAAGAGCCCCGAGGATGTGATACAGACTATCCTCGGGTCGGTGCCACGGGAACCGTTTACCGTCGTGGTTTTGGAATCGACGGCAAAGGGCATCGGTAATTTCTTTCACGATACATGGTGCGATGCGGTAGACGGGAAATCGGCCTATACTCCGCTATTCGTACCGTGGTTTGAAATTGACATTTACTATAAACCGTTCATCAACGAAAAGCAGAAGATCGAGTTTATACAGTCCATGACGCGCGACGAACTAACCCGATTCTATGCGGGGGCCACGTTGGAGGGCCTCAACTGGTACCGGGAGAAGCGACGCGAGTATTCGACCGATTGGCAGATGTGCAGCGAGTTTCCCTCAACCGCCGATGAAGCGTTCCAAACTACCGGACGCCCGGCGCATGACCCGCTGTATGTCCGCCAGCAGCGGCCCTTTGTCCGGGAACCGCTGTATGTCGGGGAACTGCTCGCCGATGCGACCTACGGGCCCGAAGCTCTGCAAAATTTACATTTTGTGCCAACGGCCACCGGAGATTTTCACCTTTGGAAGCTGCCTGATACCTCGCGGCGTATCGCCAACCGCTATGCGGTGGCGCTCGACATTGGCGGGCGCAGTCCCAATGCCGACTGGAGTGTTATTTCGGTACTCGACCGTATCGCCATGATGGACGGCGGTGTGGAGGAGTGTATCGCCACCTATCGTTTTCACCTCGACCAAGATTTGACGGTGTGGCGGGCCGTGCAGGTCGCCGAGTGGTTCTGTCATGCACTGCTGGCCGTCGAAGCGAACAGCCTCGACCCCAAAGGACAGGAGGGAGACCATACGCTGACGATTCTCGACACGATAAAAGAGCATTACGACAACCTGTTCTCGCGGTCAGACCCTACGCGCATCCGAGAGGGCCAGCCGGTGAAATATGGTTTTCACACCAACGCGGCCAGCAAGACCGATCTTGTAACCCAAATGACGAAACGGCTACGCGAAATTCTCTACATTGAGCGGGATAAACGGGCGTTGGATGAAATTGGCTGGTACGAGCTCAAGCCCGACGGCAGCTATGGGGCTGTTGATGGAAAGCATGACGATATTTATATGAGCCGGGGCATTGTACTCAAAGTTTCACAACTTATGGATTTACCCGTGGAGATTCGGCAGAGTATCAAGCCACCGCCCGGTAACGTCATATTGTCGGAAGCATCCATGTAAAAACCCCGACAGACTGACTGCCGGGGTTTCCGTTGTGGGGCTATGGTTTTTTCTATTCTTGTTTCAGCCGGTCAATCTCAGCTTGTAATTTATTTATATATTCGGAATATTTTTTGAATGCAAATAACCGAATATTTCTGATTATTATGGCCTTGCTGCGGAGTTGTAGCCACATGTCGAGGATGGCGAGAAATTGACGGTAGAGTAAACCTGCATCGGCTGCTGTCCGCACTTTTTTATTTTGTTTGAACGCATGGGCAAAGACGTAAGCCCCCGCATATTTCTCGTCTGCATATTCGCTGGGCCGTTCTATAAAATCCATCGTGTCGAATAGAGTTGCGGCATCACTTGGCGCGTTATGCCACAATTCCAAATGTTCAAGTGGAAAGTTATCCGTGTTCATGGCAAAGACCGGGTAAGTTTCCGCCCACCATATATTACGGCCTATAACCTGTAAACTACTGCTATCCCACCGGGTGAAGCGATACATTTTCAGGCTGTTTTCAGGTGTGCCCGTTTGATCGGTAAGTACATATAACCAAAAATTATTTTTGCCGTCAAACATTATTTGGCCGTTGAAATAACGTTTTTGGTTAAAGAAAAAATAGATAATATGCGGGGTTACTGGTTTCGCGGCTTGGTAAGTGCCCCTTTGGCCGAATTTATACTCAACAATATCACGGGAGTTGAGTTTAAAATCCCAAACCCAGAATCCTGCCTTTTTGGGTATAGTCTTTCTCTAACACCCAATTCTCATTTTCGGTTTCGCGGCTATACTTTTTTCAACGCGCCAGTAACCGGACGGCAAGTTGTCACACGAAATCTCATCACTTTGTTTTTGTATGATATGTAGTTTCCCGTCAAGTAAACGATCAAGTTGCAGCTTGTATACTGATTCCCCATTTCCCCAAATAATTTCCAAGTGTTTGTCGGTTAGTTTGGCGACATAGTAGCGCCTTTCTCCGATCTGTAAATATCTTGTCTTGCGGTCGAATGAATAGGTTTGGATGCTGTTATTGTATTGTGTGGCTATTTCAACGGTGTTGTCCTTTGAAAATAGATATTCTTCATGGCCGCCCAGCCAAATGTTGGCATCTTCCCAGAATCCGTTTCTGTAAGAACTGAGAATATGATGTGTCCATGCTCCGGCGAGTGTGCCTGTCATAGGTGGCCGCTTTAGCCCCATAAGCCGGTAGGGGTCTGTGGTCGGCAAAGTATTGAGGATTTGCATGGCAAGAGGCCATGTTATTGTTGCTTGCTGATCTCTTATCTGAAATAGTTTTTGTCGTTCTTCTAAGCCGATTCTCGCCCCGAAAGCAAGTACTTGCTGTCTCGCTTTAGTATATTTTGTTTCACTTTTTTGGATGATTTCAAAGAGGTATTCCCATTGTTCGTTTGTAGTCTTGGTCATAGTTGTATCACTTATATGGTAGTAACCAGTTGCGTAATGTTCGGGGTATTTGCCCGTCTATGTTGTGTGTATATGCGGCACCGTTGGATATGCTGACCGATCATCCAACCGAGGCAAAACACACCTGCGGCTAACGACGGCATATAGGAGAGTGAAGAAAGGCGAGAGCCCCAATATAAGTGTATGGAAAGAATCCTTACATCGTCAAGCCAATGACAATTTTTTTGGGTGCTCCCGCTTTCTGGCATCTAAAAAACGGGGGATAGGTTGACAATGATCTGTTTGATAACGTAATGCCGCTATGGTGGATGATCTCCTATCCCCCGGTATGTTTGGGCCGGGAGTTTGCGAGTGGCACTCCCAATGTTCCCGGCCCGGTCTTGCTGTTATACTTGGTTTGGTCGTTAAGGAAAGTTCCGGTTCATGGTTAGCAGTACCAGATATAAAGCAAAACGTTTTTTTCAAAAAGGAACGGGCAGGCGCTTGTGTATGAAGATTTTTGAACTTTAGTGACGCCTCATTTGTTCTCAAAACTCGACGCCTGCCCGTGGGTCGCGCAAAAGGAGTGCGCGACGCATTATCTATTAATCCACATTTAAGTGGCTGGTTAAAAAAGCAACCCCGGACATTGCTTCGCCTCGTAGATGCCCTGTTACGCCTTAGTACAGGGCCGTTTTGCCGTGGGTTGCTTGTGGGTGTTGTGATAGTATAAGGGCAGTCCCGGTCTGTTGCGGTTGTGGGCCCGGAACTGCCCCGCCTCTGTCCTATAAGGGGTGAGCTTTCACGGAAGATGTCGTAATCCTTGCTTTTGCGTACTCTCGGTTTTGCGGCGTGTGGGGCTGCCCCGCCGTGCCCCTCAAACACGGCGAGTTTTGTGCGCAAAAAATAATCGGTCGATTTCCGGGCAGCCCTTATGTGTGTTGCTTGCAGGTGTGCGATGGTGTAGATTGAAATATTAAGAACTGGGCAGGGTGCAATGGGCTCTGCTGCCCCACAATTTTTCAGCCTGCTTATCGAAGCAAACATATAATATTTTTTGTTCGTTTGTAAGAAAGGAATAGCCGATTGCCTATTATGCGCCCTAACGCATAGGCCGACTACTCCGTGCGGCAAAATTGGGTAGTTAGAATTTACCTTGCCGCATGAAAAAACAGGGGCCCCCGCCTTTGTAAAATGACTATGAAATCTTGCTGGAAAAGAACAAATTGCCATGATCGACGGGATGCCCCTGTATGTGTTTTTGCTGGTAAAATAGGAGGCAACACTCCAGTTATTCGTAATGCCATCAGTTGTAATAATCCCCGCAAATGCTGTCCCCTTTGAAAGCCTTTTGTAGATGCTATACCGGAATACCTCAACCGCCCCCGGTTTACGTCGGGTGTGGCTATTAATGTTGGATGAAAATAATAAAGGGTGCGGGGCTGAGGTAGTGACGCAATTCACACAGATTTGGCCCCGCACCCGTGGCCCAAAGGGGATTGGGCCGGTGACTTGTCCTTTGCTAAATTTTGGGAGATTCCTTAATTGAGTATATGGAGTGAATGAATTTGCAGAAAGGGGGACGCGGCGCGGGTTCACATTAATTACCATACCAGATTTTAGAGCCTCACCGACCGTCCCCGTCACGATCTGCCAGATCAAACGCATACCGACACCCGGCGATGTCGAACCGCCGGAACGTAGTGAGTTTTGCTGGATGTTGGTAGACCGTGACATAAGTTTGGGTATGATTTGCGGCCCGGAAAAAGAAAGGGACGCTTGTAGCAATCCGACTACCGGGCCTCGCGAGCCCCCAAATCAAGATCGTACTTGCGCCCCGGAGTGCTGGATAGACAGACACGAACCGAGGTAACAAGTTGTCTTTGATTTGGTGAACACCATCCGAGGATGGGCGCGAGTTCGGTAATCAATACAATTTGTTTCCCTAATATGTCACGGCAAAGCCGTATTTTTGTGCGAATATAACATAACTTTTTCGGTTTTAGTTATGCAACCCGCATAAAAAGGGCGTGGGATTGTGCCAAGTACTCCACAGAAGGCCCGCTAAAGCCCGTTCGAAAATACAAGACACAAGAGCCCACGCCGGTAGCGTGTGGTGTCCACAAAGTTTGTTCCCCGCGCCGCCGGTCGTAGACCCGGCGATCCGTGGGAGCGTCTATGTGTCTTTGCTCCGAACAATGAAAATTTAGCGGTTTTCTGTGGAACAAAGCTACAATTCGCCCTTTCAGCGAATCGTTACCCAAAAGTAGTATAAAAATTCTATCCGGGCAACGATGCGCAGGTATTTTTTTATCTATTGTGGCGTCCTTTTGTTATCATTCAATCCAAACAGCATACTGGATACCCTTGGTATGTCCCGTGATTTGCATAGGCATAAATCACCGAATATAGAGGGTACTTTGCAATATTCGCGCCGGGCCTAAAAGCCCATTGCCCGTATGTGTAGAGGGGATATGGACTTATTTGCCTGCGGTATGGCTGCCTTGTACGGCCAGCCTGCAACTATCTGCAAAAACAGTCATGCGGTTATAATTTCCCACACAAATATAAAAACAAAATTACAAAATAGATCGGTCGGAACCGTTGAAAGACAATACTTTATACGAATATATAATTTAGGTCTATCCGCAGACTTTAATAGTGATAAATAGAAAGTCTAAATTTCTGTCCTTTGTACCATGATTAAGCGACATCGTAACGAAAAACTGATAAGGGCTGCGGGGATGCGATTGCGGGAACTGCGGGAAGCACGCGGGCTGTCGCAGGAAAAGTGCTGTTTGAAACAAACATACACCTTTCGAATATAGAAAACGGACGGCAGGATATTACCATCGCTACGCTGGTGGAATTGTGCAGTACTTACGACACCTCGTTAGAGGATTTTTTTAAGGGAATGAAATATGCTCGATCTGGAACGAAATAATGAAATTCTACAAAAGATCGCCGCAAAGTTACGGTTATTGCGGCGAAAGGCTGGCCTATTGCAGAAAACAGTATCGGCGGAAACCGGGCTGAATATGGGCCACCTTGAGGGAGCGCGGAAAAATGTTACCCTTACCACCCTTGAGCGGTTGTGCGAATACTATAATATAACGCTCGACGAATTTTTTAAAGATATAGACATTTAAAAAGGCTATCCGGTCGGATAGCCTTTTTTCGTTATTTCAGCACCTTGTTTACCGGGCCTGTTTCTAAAATCTCCATTTGCCGCATGGCGATCTGGTTTAGCAGTAACAGCCGTTCCCGTTGGGGCCGGCTCTCGGAAATAAAGACCGAATTAAGATTTTCCATGTTTGATAGGCAGATCAATTCGTTGATCGAGGCGTAGTCGCGGATGTTCCCTTTCTTGCCGGGGTTCGCATCCCGCCATTCCCGCGCGGTCATGCCGAACATGGCCACATTGAGAACGTCGGCCTCGTCTGCATAGATTCGGCTGGCCTGTGCCGGCGTAAGCTCTTTTGGGATTAGGTTTTGTTGCACCGCGTCGGTGTGGATGCGGTAGTTTATCTTGGTAAGCTCCCGCTTGGCCGACCAACCCAGCCGAGCCTGCTCCTGCTCTTTCAACCGCTGAAAGTCGCGCACCAAATATACTTTAAATTCCGGGCTGATCCACATAGCAAACTCAAAAGCGATGTCTTTGTGAGCGTAGGTTCCGCCATAGCGCCCGGCTCGGGCTTTGAGGCCGATAGCATTGGTTTTCTCTACATATTCCTTAACGCTAATCCGGAATCTGTTCAACCCGGCTTGGTTTCTAATTAGGGCGAATTCGCCCCAATTAAAATCGGGATTATAGACTTTTTCCCAGATGCCGAGAAATTCCAGCGTGTTCCGGTTCCGCAGCCAATCTTTGACAACAAAATCACCGTCTTTGGCTTTGAGCATATCTGTAATGCAGATATAATCGGTATCGTCGATCTGCAAAATAGTTATTTCGGTGCCCTCAACCGAAATCGTCTTTGTGTGCTTTTCTGACATGGTAACGCAATCTTTATCACAAAGATAACAGAAAAATGAATAATTGTTCTGGTTCGGGGAATTAGTTTTCATATCTAATTCGTATTGACCGAAATAAAAAAGCCCGGCGACTGCCGGGCCGATGGTTATGCTATCCTAAATAACGACTTATATTCCTGCGTACAATATACGTGGTTTGACGTTCTGCACGGGACTTATCAAATTGTTGTTTATCATACACCCCGGACGCATTACATTCCGGACAGAAAAAACTGCCGGGTGTTGAATCTTCCCCGACTTGTATGGTCAGGTGTTTTGCATCCCAGCAATGTATACAATAGCGGATGTTGGGGTTTTCTCCTTTAAGCGTAAAATATCCGTCGGTCGTACGCTCGATCTTGTGTCTTAAATCTTGTTGTTCACGTAATTGGCGAATTTCTCGCTCTAATTCGTCATTGCGTTTTTGAAGATTAAGAGCGGTATTGCTAACCTCAATAAATTTCTGTTTTAATTCCGTGTGTGAAAAAATACGGCTTACATTTACGGCATCCTTGATCATGCCCCAGATTGATGATATATCCATAATAAATAATATAAAAATCATGTAGCAAAATAGGGGCGAAATTTACCGAAAACCTATTTTATTTATTTTCTTTTTATGCACAAATTATCAACAAATTACGTGTATATTGGCTCTATTGCGCTGCATCCATGTATCGTTTCAGCATATCCATCGCTTTGGGGTCGGCGTTTTGCTGGGCTGCCTGTTGTAGCATTTGTAACCGGTCGGGGTCGATCTGCCCGGCGGCAGCCTGTTCGCTGAACGTTTTTAGCTCGGCTTGTATCTTCTCCGCTCCCGGAATAGAGCAGTTTTTTAGGAATATTTCGAGGGGAATGCGCCCGCTCTCCAATAGCTTCATAAGTAGATCGTCCGTCAGTTGCCGGAACACCGGCGTATCGGTTGATTTGGATGTCGTCAGGTTGAAATCCACGATCTTCCGGGCCATTTCAGGCTCGTAGTATTTCGCCAGTTCGCTGACCGATTTACCGTTAATATCTACATAGCGGCGTGTCGTGTAAAACTGCATCAGCACCTTGAGTAACTTTTCGTCGCGTTCTTCGCAGAACATATTGTAATTCTCAAAGAGCACCACGAAATTCTGCGCGGAGTACTGCGCCTGTTGTGCATAGAGGCTTGACGGAGTGTTAGCGTGTGGGGTTTGGCCCTGTATCGCTCCGTTTAGGCCGCTGATCTGCTGCATGATGGTCATTTCGGTATTGAACAGTTCCCACGCACCTATATTCGTGCTGTTCGTGGCAATCTGCTTCGGCAGCTTATCCCCGGCTCCCTTTTTTCAGTAGGATAACTCCGTTTACCTTTACATATTCACGGGCAAAATCCTTGATGTCCATGTCGTCGGGAATACATTCCTGCGGTACCATAAGCAGGCCCTTTGCCGACGAGCCGATAATGAAATCCAACAGGGTCAGCAGACGGTTGATATATCGTTGAATATCGACAATATCCGACATGACGGCTTTAAACTGGCCGTCGATGATCGGCATGGCTGCGAGGACATAGGGATGTTCCTCATGCGTGTAGGGCGTTTCCATTTCTTTGATACAATGTCCATTCGGGGTAAGGTATTTCACGCGCCAGTAGTATTCGTATTGCTCCTGCGCATAGACCAGTTTCACCGCTTCGGGAGCGAGCCCTACCGCCGTGCCCTGTTCGAGCCGTTGGTTGTTGATCGCTTCGACCTCTTGCATAGTAAGGTCGGTGTAAACTTCCTCGGTGCCGTCTGCGTAGTCGTGGACGTAAAGCACCCAGCGTCCGACCCGTTCCCAGACCTCAATTACCCGATATTTCCCGAGATCGTTGCAGAAAAGGAAATTTAGGTTTTGGAGCCGTTCGGCGGTTTGCATGTAGATGCTTTCCAGCTTTGCGGGGTCGTGGCAAACGCCGTAAATCTCGCGTAATGCCTGCACGTCTTCGCGGTTTATTGTGAAATTGCGTACCAGATCGTCGAACGTATAGTCGTGGATCTCGCCGATGCGCCGGATGTCGTTTAGCCGGGGGTCTTCGATGTCTTTATTGAAGAATAGGCGGTTGATGTTCACGAGGTCGATTTTTCCGTCGGTGCGGTTCTTGGTACTCCAATAGTCAAAGCGCACTTTTGCGCAAGCCAACCCCGTCAGACATAATTCCTCAACAACATTAATGTCGAGTTTTCGTACTTTGTTTAGCTGGTGACACGACTGCAACGCATTCGTAAGCATTTCGCCCAGCGGTTGATCGTCTTTGCTTCGGGCATATACGACAGTCTGTGTCGGCGATGAAAGAAGCTGCCCGTGGATGTTTCGGATGTACTGCTGTAAATAGTTGTGTTTGAGCGGAATTTTGCCGCTTCGGGAAATAAGGGCATCTTCGCGTATCATCTTGCCGGGGTTCTCCGGGTCGGGCACCTTGTCGCACCATTGGTCGCCGTTCTTGTAGCGCAGGTTCCGGGCGTGCTCTTTGCGCAGGTAGAGCATAGCATCCCAATCTTGCGCACAACGCCACAACAGCGAAAGGTTTTCGTTCGAATACCGCAGTCCGCTGCGCTCCTGCTCGCAGCACGTCTGCGCGATGCCTTTGCTGGCTTGGGCCAATAGCTTCAGTTTTTTGGTGTCAATATTCTGTAACATTTTCGTCCTCGTTGAGAGTTTTTACCATCGTTTCGTTCAGTTCTTCCCGGAGCCGGTCATATTCCGGTGTGTTGGGGCGGGTGTCAGATAGGATTTTCCGTAGCTTGTTCACGGCGGTTTGGTGGGCTTTAAAAATCGTAATCCGTTGCAGGTTCCGCTGCACCTCGGGGTCTTGGCGGTCGAGCGCTGGGCCGAGCCGTTTGTACTTTGCCGCAATGTTGGTTAAACAGTCTTTGAGGTTGTAATAGCTGCCTGCTGGGTTCTCGGGCCGGGCGGTGCCGTAAAACCGGTTGAGTATCGGCAGATCACGGCTACTGATTTCCTCGCCGGGGGTCAGTATGGCCTGTGTCGTATGTACCATGTCTTTGGCAAACTTCCCCATACCGCCGCCGTAGTAGGTTAAGACGTGTTCAACGTGGCTGGGGTTCCATTCGAAGATACCCCGCAATAACGGGTCTATCTCGCCATTCTTGCGCTGGCCAGCCGGTGTATTCTCGTCGCCACCTCTAATCGGTTGATGCCTCGGCAGAGATAGTATATGGCCTTATTCACGTTTTTAAGGCCCATTTCAGATAGTGGGTAGTTGTTGGTTGTGCCATAGGAGCGACGCCCCACCGGATAACCGAAAGCATCCTCACCGGCATACCAGATGTCATACCACGGAGTTAGGGGCCGTAGGTATCAGCACGCGGGTTGCATCTCCTTTGGGGGACGGTGAAGCCACGGGGGAGAAATCCTCGTACAGCAGCGTCAGCATTGTCCGGGCAGCATCTTCGGCCCTAACTTTGCCCCGGTAGAGGTCATGCAGCAGCGAGCCTATACCATAAAATGCCCGGAACCCTTGCGGAAGTGGAATTTTTAAAAACCGTTCTTTCCCATGTACGGGATTATAAGGTGGTTCCGCTTCTCGTATTCCGAAACGACCAGATCGCGGCCATCGTCGCCGGAACCCGCCAAAAAGAAATCGAGTAGCAGGCTGTCGAGGAACCCGGCAGCGGCCAATGAAGCAACGACTTTCGCAAATCGCTTACGGTTTTTGAACGCTACGCGGGCAATCTGGGCGGCTCCTTGTACTGATGCGTTGAAAAAGACGTAGAACATACCCAGCGGACGTGTTGCCGTTCCGCGCCGGTTAAAATTCACCGTTACGTTCTTCGCTTCGTCAATAGCTACCAGCAGCGATTTGCCCTGATCGAGTGACGCGAGGAATGTAGCGAAACGCGAGGTGTTCTCGGCGACTTTCGACGCATTTTCCAATCCCGTAGCTATCGCTTTCGCACCGCTTTTCTGCGCTGCATAGGAGAGCCAGATGCCGGGGCGCTCGCTGGGCTGCGCTGCTTTTGCGAGCTCCGCAACGCGGCCCGTGCGGAACGCTACATAACGCTTGATCTCCTTTTCAGCCTCGGCTACATCTTTACTATGCACAAAACCTGTTTCTCCACCATTATCCCGGAAATATTCGTAGAGTGCATCCATCACACGCTCGGGCCCGTATTGCTCGATCAACATTTTGCGGTCGGCGGTATTGAGTATGTCGAGCCGCCCGAGCTCTGCCACCTTCAGCGGTGCGGATTTACCGCGCACGTTCCGCGTGATCGTCGCCATGCTCGGGGGAATGTTGCGCATGAATCCGCGCAGGTCGCCGCCGGGGTCGATGCCATGTATCAGCGCGGCGTGTTGCACGTCACGCAGAAAGTTCGCTGCTACAAATGCCGGATTTCGGGATGTGAACGCTTGGGCCAGCCAGCGTGTCGCGTTGCCCACGGTGTCGTCCAGCCATTTTGGGATAGTCAGTCGGTTGTACTGATTGATGGCATTGGCCACGGCTGGATCGGCGAATGTTACCATGTACCGAATCCCGTTTACGAAACACTCTATATTGCGTTGTCGCTCGATGGATTGGCCCATGTGCCCCTCGTTCTCAAAACGGCTGTCGGCCTCTGCCGGTCGCACGATGTTTAGGCGTTCGGTTTCGTCGATGCGGTTTTCGAGGTAAACGGCCAATTCGTCGTCATGGGCATTTAACGCCGCATCCAGTTCCTTTTTCAGCCGTGCGATTTCTTTGCGTGCAGCCTGCGATATTTCTATATCCTCAACGGACGGGTTAATAGTCGTTGTTACCCAGCGGTTCCCAAGCCCCTTTGCCAACCAGACCTTATCTACGCGAAACAGATCATCCGAGCCCCGGCTATTGTTCTGTGCCAAACGCAGAGCCGCCTGCCGTGCCCGGTTGGTCTTGGCCGCGATGATAGCCCCAATGCCGATGTTTACCATTTGGGCCACGGGGTTTCGGGGCTTATTCGTGCGGCCCTCGGCTTCATGTAGTACTTGCCGTAGCGGTCGCGGGCCACGGATTTCGTCCATAAAGTCGTATATTTCGGTTGCGTCGAACGCTTGCGGGTTCCCCTCGCTGTCCTCAAAGTTGTAGTCGTAATCGCATAAGGGTACATAATATGCCCAGCCGTGGCCCTTTATCAACTTTCGGTGTTCAGGAGCGAGCATCCCATCCTCAACGAGAATGTCGAGTACCCGATCATTGGCCGCATTGATCGCCTGCCATAGCTGTTGTGTCTGTTCGTCTCCGGCCCGACGGCGAAAGTCGGCAACCAGCTTGCGGGCATACTTATCATTCCACGGATCGCGCTGATCTTCGGAGAGCGCCGCGATGCCCGAGGCATGGCGTTCGAGTGACGATTCGGCTGTGATATAGTCAATGATATTATCCTCGGTCATTCCGGTCTGCTTGGAGATACCCACAATACAATCCAATATGGGGTCTAAATACTCTTTCGTGTACTTGTCTATCGCGGTCTTTGTGACGCTTGATAAGTGGTTTAAGTGCTTGTGTAGGTCTGTCAGATCGTCGATCTGGCCGCCGCGCTGCTTTATCACCTCTTGTAGTTGCTGCACGGGCAGCGTGCTGTCTATGAGCCGGGTGTATTGACGGTTTTTCCAACTTTGTTTGTCGTAAATCACCGTAGGTTCGATATTGCCGCTGGGGGCCATTTCGGGTTGTTTGCGCTTCTGTTTGAGTAGTTCCTCAACAAATTCTCCGGCATACTTGAAATTCTCCGGCAGCGGGCGTTCGCTGGCCATCGTCCGCCGCCGTAAGGGGCTGCGGTACTTATCCGACATGACAAATTGCAGGTGTCGGCTCATGGTGCGCATAATCTCCTGCTTGGTCGCTGACGGGAGTGTAGCTACCAGTTCGTCGATCACCCGCCGGTAACTGTCTTTGTCGGTCAATTTTTGCAGATCAAATAGTGCGAGGTATTTGCGCATGGATTTGAGCCGGTCGGGGCCCATGTGGTCGATGATCGTTCGGCCCATGTCGTCGATTAGGGCATAGGCTCGTAATGCGAAATCGTTCGCAACGTGTTCGTTCTCGAATAATGTTCCGATAATGTGTCGTTCCTTAACATATTGCTCAACGGCATATCGTTCGATATTCTCCGGGATGGCATCGTCGAAGATCACGCGGTAACGGGTGTCGCCGGGAACGCTGTAAAGCTGCTGCCGGATGCGGTGTGCGGTGGCAGCTTCGGTTACGGCTGCGCCTGCGGTCTTGGCCGTCATACGACGGTGCTTCGACAACCATAGCATATAGGCGATGTCCCGGTCGCTGATGCGCAGCGGCAACCTCAACGCCTCGCGGAGCATGGAGCGTATGCGCCCAATGATGCGGGCAAAGCGGCTCGGGGTGATGTTCCCTTCGGCCAGCCGCGCAAGATATTCTTCTGTGGCGAGCCGCCGGGCCTCAACAGCCGTCAGTTTGCCGGAACGTTGTTTTTGCTCTTGGGCCATCATGTCGGCCACGGCCCGAACGCCGGTTTCATCCAGCGACTTATGAACGTTATCGAGGAATAGCCCGAACCGTTCACCCAGCAGGGAACGCAGCCCCATGTGGCCGACGATCTCGTGTAATACGGTCGCCTCGGCATCCGCTCGGGTCGTAATATTCGGCATGACAATAACCACCCGGCCTGTGGTCGGGTCGTAGTAGCCTTTGGCCCGACGTTTCCTCCGCAGGGCCAGCGGGTCGTTGTCCGTGATGTGTGTAAGGTCGGCGACGATCTCAACCGGTGTGTTGAGCTTTTTTGCAAGACGGGTTGCCGCGTGCGCTATGGTGTTGTCACTCGCGGGACGTTCGGGGTCAAACCAACTACTGCCATCCCGGAACCGGATGCTGTCGCCTGCGGCATCGTCGAGCAGTTCATCCGGGTCAATGTCTATCGCTTCTTCGTCCGTATCGGCCTTTTGTTGGGCTTCGATCTCAGCCAGTTCTGCGGCCATCTGTGCCTCTAATTCCGCTATCCGGGCCTCTGTTGCTTCCAGTTCTGCCTGTTTCGGAAAAAGCCCCGCTAACCTGCGCTTGCAGCCGTTCATAGTCCTGCTTTGCTGTTTCCAATCCAAGTTGGCGGGATTCTATTTCCTGTATGTACCACTTGCCAGAAATAGTATAGGCAACCTGCTCTAAAACATTCGATATTTTGGCTCCGGCATCGCCTTTTATTTCAGGTGCTTCCTCGCATACATAGGATATGCCGCGGAATATCCGAACATCTTTTTCATTTGATAAAGCCCACGTTTTTTTAAGTCCTATCTTTATATCAAATGTCTTTCCGTTGATACGGATTGTAGTTTTTAGCTCTGCGTGATCGCGTTCGGGCGTTTTCCGTAGTGCATCGGCTTCGGCCTCGATGCGCTTGTTTAGTGGGGCAAAGAGTTTTTCATAATCGCCATTTTCGGCTTTCTGTGAGCCATATTCTACTGATACGATTGTATTGTCCGGAAATATCTTCCGAAATTCGTTCCCTTGCTTTTCAAGTGTTGCTATAACGCCCGGTGTCGTGTCAAGTATATTTTGCAGCCATTTGAGGTTGCGGGTAACGTATGCCTGATGCTGGTAGTGGTAGTCGCGGGCATTTCTCAACTTGCGCAGGTTGTTCTGTGCAAGCGACAACGCAAGTGCCGCTTGGCTGCCGGATAATGACGCCATCATCTGTCCGAAATTCGTGCTGTCGCTACTCTCGGCGTCGGGTTCCTCCAGCGTGCGGGATGATATATCGCCTTTCATCACCTGTCGGATAAACGCCTCTTTGATCTTCAAGCGTTGATAGCCGGTTACATCAAGCGTTTGTTTTACGCCCAGCCGCAGAATACGCACCGGTAAATCCATTTTCAGATGGGAATTACCCTGCCGGATGATACGACCAACCCGCTGCATATAGTCCATTGGACGGATAGGCACGTCGAGATTTACGAGAAGGTGCAAACGCTCCTGCATATTAACTCCGATACCGAGTTTTTCAGTAGTACCCATTACTATTCGAACGTCGCCATTGTTCACGCGCCGGAAAAGTCGCGCTTTCTGTTCGTCTGTGTTGTAGTCGTGGATAATAGCGATCTGTTCGGCAGTAATACCTGCAGCAATGAATTTCCGCTTTATGTCCTCAAAGACATTGAACCGCCGGTCGCGGCTTTGGTAAGAATCGCAGAAGATAGCTGCGGTACCCTTTATAGTGGTCGGTGGATTTCAGATCGGCGAGAATCTCCCGCACGGCATTATTAACCTTGCTGCCCGGTTCATCCGGAAGATCGGGATTTATCAGCCGAACGTCAATAGCTGCACGCTTTGCCAGCCCGAACATCACCAACGGGATATGGCTGTTTTCCCGCTTCTGTTTCGCGGGCATAGCGTCGAAACGTTCAAGCGTATCCCGGATGCTGCGCATGACTTTCCGCAGGGCCGGGGTTTGATCGAGCATTATATCTGTCGGCTTACCCCCGTCGAGGCGCGGTGTGCCAACCCCCTCGCGTAAGCTGGATACATCCTCCGTCAATACGACATGCGCGATCTGCTGCCAGATCGCCAGTAATTCCGGCATATTCGAATAGCTGGCGAAACGCTGAGCGACCTTAAATTTCCCGTTTGTTCCAAATTCCGCAGATTCTTCGATACTCCCGAAATTGCTTGCAAAGGCATCAAAAGTGTCTATGTTGTATTCCTGTAATACGTTTTGCGGCAGCAGGTAGCGCATGAAAGTCCACATTTCCGCCATCGTGTTGGAAATCGGCGTTCCGGTGGCGAGGACAACATTTTTCCCGCTATTATTTTCAAGAATATAGGTTGATTTCAGCCGTAGACTTTGTGCCCGCTGGGACGCTGCCGGGTCGATTCCTTTAATGTTTTGCAGGTCGGTTGTAAAACCGAGTTTCTTATAGGCATGTGCTTCGTCTACCAATAACGCATCAATGCCTAACTGCTCAAAGGTCATGGTTTCATCCGTGCGACGGTCGAGTAGCCGTTGAGCTTGGGCCCGAGCGTTAGATTTTACCTTTTCCTCCTCTTTTATTGATTTTTCGCTACCTACTTTTTTCTTCTCCAGCCCCTCAATTTCTTTCTTAATGCCGTAGGCCAGTCGTTTCGCATTGTCGGGATTGCTTGCCTCAACCTCTTTCAACTGCTCTACCTTTTCCTCGATCAATCCGTCGATATACTGATTGACCCTAATAGGATCATCGGGTATAGCATCCAGATAACCGTGATACAAAACGACAATATCCCAATCGTTGTAGGCGATTTTGGCGAAAAGCTGTTGCCGCTGGGATGCCGTAAGGTCTTTGGCGGAGGGTACCAGCACGCGGGCCGCGGGATATAATGATTTGATTTCGTTTACAAACTGCTCATAGGTCGAACGTTGAACGACGATACAGGGCTTATGAGCTATTCCGAGCCGCCGCATTTCCATTGCCGTCGAAATGAGCGTGATCGTTTTTCCGGTGCCGACCTCATGCGCAAGTAAGGTCGGGCCTTGCAACCCACGCATAACCCCGATTTTTTGATGTTCACGGGGTTTCTTCGTGTGCGCGGCATTGGGGAAATAGTCGAATGTCGAAACGTCGATCTGACGTTCGACGATACTGTTAAATGCCGTATTGTATATTTCAGTCAGTTTGTCGGTGGTCGCCTCGTCTTGTTGCTTGCACCATTGCTCGAAAGCCTCATCCAGTTCCGTCTGCTTTATGGCTGCCTGCGCCATAGCTTCGGGGTCTTTAACTTTCTTTTCCTTGTTCGTAAGGCTGTCCCACTCCTTTTTTTGATAGGTAGGTTTGGGTCTTGTTCATTCGGTCAAGCGCGAGCCTGCTGCCTGGGGGCATCCGCTACACCCATGCTCGCATCGACCGTGTTCCCTTTGTTGGTTATTCGTGCAATATATTTGTTAGCCGCAGTTTTGGTGATCTTCGCCTCAACGTTGAACTTCTCGTGAAAAAAACGTTCGTATAGCTCGGTTGGAACCCATGTGCTACCCAGCGAAATTTTTATCTGCGGTAACGGAACGTCCAGCGGGATGATCTTCGACAATGCGCGGATGTTGGCGTTGAACAGGCCGTTTTCATTGGCCTGTTCTGCCTGTAATAATTTGTCGCGGACATTGCCGGATAGGTATTCGCTGCGTTCCTCAACAAGACCTGTAACGGGGTTGATATATGCAAGTTCCTGCGTAAGCATTGCATCTTGTACGTCCTCTTGCGACTTATGGAGTAATTCGGCGATGTAGGGCAGGTCGAGGCGGCCACGGTGATAAAGCGAAAGTGCGATTGCATCTTTCTCGTTTTCGGCTTTTGGCTGACGTACTGGCTCAATGACCCTGCGAGAGAAAATATCAGACTTGGTTATGGTAAATCTTTTTCTTTTCACCCGGATTATTCGATTCTTCGACATTTTCAATAGCTGCGATTGCGGGATAGTCTACGTCGTCCCGCAGAAATGTAAGGCTTGTATTCTTTGAAAGTGTACCGTACCGGTGGGTGAATTTGGTGTAAAGATTATTAAGTTCTGCCCGTAACCGTTCGATATTCGGCAGGTCTTTGTTTTCTGCATCGAGTAGGTCGTATATGGTCTTTTTAAGCTCCAAATACTCTTTCAATACTACGGTTTTACTACGGCCCTTTACGTTCTGGCGGTTCCAATCCACAGGGATTGCAGACCCGAATTGGACTATATGCGGTTTGCCGTCGATCAGCGTAAGGGCACCCTCTTTGGTGCCATCTGGGGCTATCATAGTCCGAGTTTGTTCCGGAACCGAGGGGGTTACGGAATACAGATCAGTCGGGAGTGACGCGATGAATTGTTTTATAACTTGGTTTTGGTCGATAGCCACAACCGGAATGCAGCGCTGCTCGGTGGGACGGATTTCTACACCACTTTCGAAGCCGAACCGCATCTGCCCGGCCATGAACTCGGGATGATCGAAATAATATTTGTTGTAAACCATCCGTGCCGTGGCATCTTCGCTTGTAAATCGACCTTTATCATTTTTGACGTACTTAATATATGGAGCCTCGCGCTCCAAAACCGTGGTCTGCATATTCGCCGCGTATGACGACTGCCCGGCCTCGTCCCGTTTACGGATGATGATGATGTCTGCGGATGTTTCAGTACCCGCAGCTTGTTTGAATGTCGCTGTATTCAGACGTACAGCCCCGATAAAATCGGCGTTGCCGTCGGCAACGACCCAGTTACGCAGAGCTGTGCTGCGGTCGAGCGTGCTGGTGGCGGTGATGAACACCCCCAGCCCGCCCGGTTTGAGCTTGCGTACACTTTTTGGCGATGAAATAGTCGTGAATGTCGAACTTGGCCGACAGGTCTTTGTCGAACGTGTCGTGTACTTTGATCGCCCCGAACGGCACGTTCGTAACGATCAGGTCGTACCGATTATTGGGGATGCGCTGCTGTTCGAAACCCTCAACCCTTACGGTTGCATCCGGATAGAGTGCCCGCAGGATGCGTCCGGAAATCTCGTCGATTTCTACACCCGCAAGGTTGGATTTTGCACTCAACGCAGCAGGCATAAGCCCGAAAAAGTGTCCGATACCTGCCGACGGTTCCAGCACGGAGCCACCGGCGAATCCAAGCCGCTCGATCATGTCCCAGACGGACGAAACGATCTCGGGCGGTGTGTAGAATGATGTAGTCGTGGATGCTCGGGCCGCCTCGTATTCCTCGGGGGTTAATAACTCTTGTAGTTCGTTGAAATAGGAATTACCCCCTTTAAATACGGATGATAAGCCGCCCCAGCCCGTGAATTGCTCCAATACGGCCTTTTCGTCGGCAGTTGCTTCGCGTTCCTCGGCTTCAAGCTGTTTTACCAATCGGATAGCCGACAGGTTCGCTTTGATCTTGCTGACCTCGCCGTGGGGCGCGATGTCGCGCCCGCGCTCTATTACATGGTTTCGGCTATTTTTTCCAGATCGGCGACGATCTCGGCCATCTGTTCCTCGCTGATCGTGATTGGCTCGGGTTCCTCCGGACAGTAGTCCGGTTTCAGACGTTCCCGGAACAGTTCTTCGACTAACTGCGGGTCGCTCCCGTTCGCCAGCGCCGCTTTCTTCCAATCCAACGCTTTGTCTACGGTTTCCTCTATCCACGTTACCAACTCCCTCGGTTCCTCGCGGTACATACGCAGAAGCATCCCCGGCAGGTATTCGGCCATTTCCCAAAGGGCTGTCCGGGCCCATTCGGTCTGTATTGTTCGCAGGGTTTTCATGGTTGTTTGGTTTTGTGCCGTCCGAGGCATCGGGAGTAGTGGGTTCCGGTGCGTTCTTACGGCGAATATATGAATTTAATTCGTTTTTAGCAAGTTCGGCCATTTCACCGACGGTAATATCTGCCGGGGCATAGCGGTTTGGAGCATCGAGCAGGTATGATTTTGTGGTCGTGCAGACACGGTATAGGATGGGGCTACCGGCTCCTAATATATCTTCAATTACCAAATCATCAGTATAGTCGCTACTGGCTATATATCCAGAGGGATGAACGGGAATATTTATGTATATTCCGTATTCGGAATCCGCCGGCAAGAGCGTGATGGAGCCGTCGCCGCCTGCCGGTGCGATATTAGTTTCGGCATATAACGTCTTACCTTTTTTGTCTGTTTTATGTTCCCAGCCCAGCGCCTTTACGAGTTCTTTACTGAACTGCGTAAGGTCTTTGCGGAATTTTTTCTCGGGCCGCAGATTGCCGGTTTCGTGTATGTCTTTCTCCGTGGTTCCAGTAGTGTCATAGCGGCCTGCCAGACGGCGCTGTGTGTCGGCTTCGGGGACTATGGCCGGGCTCGGTGCTGCTCCCTGTCCTGCCGCAGATTGCGGCTTGTCGAGGCTGTCCAGATCAAAGTGCATCACGTCGCTGTATGTGTCCATTTGCGCGGTATATTCTTCCATGCCCGGCATGTGGAGTGCGCCTACATAGGTCGGCTTGAGGTAAAAAGGCCGGATAGCCTCCCCAAATCGGCGAGCATCCGCCGGGCATAATCCGCGAATCTTCGGGCCCCGGCCTCAACATGGAACGCAGCCATTTGTGTACCGATAGCGAGTATTTCGGGGTCGAATCCGGTGTTAAGCTGGCCGAGCTTGGCCCGCATCTGCCGTTTCAATTCTTCGTATCGCTCCGACGTTACCAGCTTGTTCTGGGCTCCGTACTCGGTCGGCTTTTCTGCGGCATTGTATTCTGTATCGCTTTTTTTCTCTGCACTTACCGCCGGGACGAGGTGTCCTGCGTTGTTGCCGGTGTATGTTTCGGGGGCTGCTGGCATGTCATTTAGAGGGGCCGGTGTTGCCTGCATGTCGGGGCGCTTCTGCTCGGCTCGGAATGCTTCTGCATCCTCAGAGGTGTTGAATAGAAAACTACGGGTGTAACTGCTATAATAGCCGTCATGTGCTTTGGCCCTTTTTTTCAGATCGTCGAATATAGCCCGCTCTACCCGGTCGGCCAGTTTTACGGAGTAGAGTTCGGCCCCGGTTTTGGAGTGTCGTGTATGTTCTGTTGGCTTGAAGATCGAACTTTGCTCCGTCGATGGGCTCGTAGCTTTCATGCTGGCGCTGGCTTGGGCGGCCTGCATTTTCTCTAATTCCGCAAATATGCTGTGGCGGGATGTGAGTACTTGTTTCCCGGCATATTTCTCGGCAGCGGCATTGACCTCGGCAACCAGCTTGATAGCAGCGGTAGCGTCTTTCTTTGCCAGTCGCCGAACATCCCGCACGAATCCGGCTTTTATCAGATCATTATGTAAGATGCTGAAAACCTTATCCGGAAAGGTCTTGATTGCATGGGTAAGGTATTGGTTATATTCTGTTCTGACAGCCGGGGTAAACTCTGCATCGGTGGACTTTGGCCCGACAGGGGCTTGCGGGGGCTGCTTGGGGCGTGTCATTGAATGATAGGCGTTGTTGCGCACGGTGGGCCGCAATCGCATCGGCAATGATCTTTCCTTTCGACGCTTCTACTTTGAATATGGTTTCTTGCAGGTTGTCTATTTCAGCCTGTAAAGGTTTTAGGATAGTTTCAACGACCTGCTGGGAGAAATCGCGCGGAACGTCAAACAAGTTGCCCTCTGCCGTGTTTTGCGGCTGTTCGAAAAGGATAGTTTGGTTATCCTCGTTGTATGCGCTCCCGATAGATTGCTTTTTCTCTTGTGTATTGGGCCTGTTTGCGTTTGAGTGCCGCCCGGAGTTGCTCTACGGTGGCATCGGTGGATGCGGCGGCGTCCTCGGCTACCTTTCGTTCTTCGTCGGTAAGGTCGCCGGATATTGCGTCCAGTCCGCGTCCATGTCGAACTGCTCGCGGTTCGCTTTCCGGTTGTCCGAAATCCGCATCATCACCTGTTCGGGGGTCACTCCGTTCGCCTCGGCCAACGTCGCTACTACTTTCGCCATCCGCCGCAGGCGCAGGTTGCTCGGTTCTTTGCGAATTGTTGTCATTGGATGTAGTCTTTGGTGTTTGTTCTGTTGTCGGGGCTGGTTTGGCGGCCAACGCTTCAAAGTTAGCATTTTCCGCAAAATTATCCGTTCCCTCGGTAAATAAATTGTCAATCTCGGCCCATTGTTCGGGTGTAGTCTGTCCGGCCCATTCGACAAATGCGCTGTCGTATAGTAGTTCATCCTGCATTTGCGCCACCCGTGCCTCATGCTCCTGCATCTGCTCGTATTCTTCGCCCGTCATGTCATCGTATGGGTGCGGCTCGATCTGGTGTAGCTGTGCTGCGGCCATGTAAGCCTGCCGGGGTGAGTGTATGCGCGAAAGGACATCCAGAACGGCATCTTTGATCGTCATGTCGTCCATATCCCAGCGGTAGCCGTTCCCCTCGTTGTTTCCGGCCCCATACTGAAAATAAAGCCTCTCCGCATATTGGTCGGGTGTCATACCGTCGGGGGATAGGATGCCGACGCGGGAGCGACGCTCGCTCTCGCTACCGGAGAACCCCAACTCGCGGGCAAGTCCGCGCCGTTGACCGTTATCTTTCCATGCGAATTTAAGGCCGCTGGCTACGTCGCGCAGTATCACGTCCTCAATGGATAGGTAGTCGCCCAACTCCGCAGCGGGTTTCGCATACGGGGTCGGGGTTTCACGCTTGAATTTCGGAATATCGGGCCGGGGATTCCGGGCGGGAACCGCAGCGGCAGGCCCCTCGGCAACGGGCGATTGCGTGGATCTCGGCATGCCCTTACTTTTGTTTTGCAGCCGTTCCAACGCAGCGGAATAAATCTGCACTTGGTTCGCGTCTGTTGTGCCGTCGATCATACGCTGAATAGCACGCGGGGCCTCGTCTTTGCCCACGGCGGCCTGCATGGTTTCTGCGAGCCGTGCAGCTACATCTTCTTGGGGTGTAACGTCCGTAGGCATGATGTCGGCTTGTCCGCTATTCGTGTCATTGTTGCCGAGGGGTATAGCTGCCTCGGTGGGGTCTGTTTCTTGAATCTGGCTTGCGGGCCCTTTGATTGTGTGGAGCGGTGCCGAAACAAATTGTCCGTCGTCCAGTTGGAGCACATAGCTACTGCCATGTTTGCCGGTAATGCGGCCACGCACACCGTCTGTCGTTACAACCTCGTCGCCATTCGTGTACTGCGGAGCTTCGGGTGCCACAACGCGCACTACCTCGTCGGGGTCTATGCCCGCTTCGGTGCCGATCTCCATGTCCTGTCGCTGTTGACGCTTCTGGTGTTCCGCTGCGGCCTGCTGTTCGGAGATTTGTAACTGTTCTGCCGAGAACTCCGCAACGGGCGTGCTTGCGAAGCTCTCGAACTCCGCCCGGTCGATCTGTGTCGGCGTGCCCGTTTCGGTATCGAGGACGAATAATGTTCCGTCGGGGCCCTCGGTATCGAGGTTGCCGGAAAGAACGACGTAGGCTTTCCCGTCGGCGCGTTGTCCAGTGATGATGTCCTCGGTGGGACTTTTACCATCAACACCACGGTAGGCCCATGCGTTCGCAGTTTGCGCTGTCTGCTGGATTTGTTTGCCTTGTGTATCCCCGAGCTCCATGCCGTCGAGGATTTGCCGCTCGATGTGAAACCGGGTATAGTCAGCAGCGTGCGCCGCGTCAATCTGGTTGATGTTTGCCGCCTGCCAATCAATCGCGGCGAGCGCTTGCGACTGCTCGGCCATCGTCGGTTTTTGCATCGCTTCGAATACTTGCGCCCGTAAGGTTTCATTCTCAATGCTTGAAAGCGCCTTTTTCTCTTGCGTTTTCAAAACATGGTTCTTGTGGGCGTAGGATGCGACGTTCGGCAGTTCGAGGGCCGAGAACCCCGCACCCATCAGCGAGGTTGTGAGAAATGTTGTCCAGAGGTTCTCGCCGGAAAGATTTTCTTTCCAGCGTTCATGCTCCCCGGTCAGCAGCGGGGACATGACACCCCCGGCGACTTCCTCTAACCACTCGTCTACGGGGCCGTTCCAAAGTGTACGGTTTCGGAAATCGGTAAGGTACTTGCTGCGGGTATATCCCGGCAGGAAGCGGTCGAGCGAGAGTTTTATACCCAAGCGTCGCCCGATCTGCTCCACGGGCCAGCCCAGCACCTTTTTCACTCCGGCTCCGAGCTCCCCGCCGATATGCTCTGTAAATACGTCCGTGAATGAATCTGCGGCGGCCTTATACATCAGGTTGTACTGCGGTTCGAGGTGTTCGACAACCTCGCCGTTGTCCTTAACCTCGTACTGTCCCTGCGCCCGTTCATGGTAGTTTGAGTAGGTACCCGCCTGTAAGGGTGTCATTACAGCCGCGCTCGCCGTGTATTCGCCCAGCTTGCGAAGCCCTTTCCCCAAGAGCGTTTTCGCTTCCTTTTTGAGCAGCATTTTGCCGAGGGTGTTGGCTCCGCTGCTGCCGATCTTGCTGGTGGCCCCGAAGCCCGCCATATAAGGTAATGAGGCGGCAATGCCGCTGCCGACCTTTGCGCCGGTCGTTGGCCCGCCCCGTTGGGCCGTGTATTGGTTTATCAGTTCCCCATACCGGAGAAGGTCTATCATGTCCCGCTCCGTAGGTGTGAGATGTTCGCCTTTTGCGGCTTTCTTGAGCGCCCGTGTGATGGCGATATTCTCGCCTAACTCCCCAAACCCCATTGTAGCGAGGTCGCCGAGGGTGCCCCAATCGAACACCTCACGGGCAATGCCGGATGATTTGTCCCCGGCCTGCTTGTCCTTTACGGTTTTCTGGTTTAGGAGCTTCAATGCCCGCTCTGTCGCTTGCATTAGGTAGGTATCATCTCCGCCCAGTCCGGACGGACTACGGAGCGTGCTTGATTTGGCTTGAGCGATAAATGCCTTTTTCCATGCCGGTATATCAGCTTCGATTGCCTCGTCAAAGGGTGCCAGCATCTTTGTCCTGTTGGCATCAGCCCGCTGTCGGGCTCGGTCATAGATCGCCCCTAACTGCTGTTGTAAACTCTCTTTAATAAGCCCCTCGTATACCTCGTTATCCATATCCGGGGTGCGCTCCGGGAGTGAAAACGGCTCAAATCCGGCGTTATCGTCCTGCTGTAAGGCTGTCTGCATAAGGTCTGCCGGTGCAACGTCCGGCAGGTTGTCTCCAGACGGAGCATCTTTGCGTTTGCGGGTCTTTCCCAGACCGGAGATCGCATTAAGCTGTTCGAGTTGTTCAGGTGTGAGTTCGGGGAGTGGCATAGCTATTCGTAATCCAGATAGTAGTTGATAATTTGTTGGTCGCTGTAACCAGCCTCACGCATCCGTTCAGCCTGCGGAGTTTCCAGCACTTTGCGCACATCATTCGAAACCGGGCCCGCGATATAGCGTTTCTCGGGGCGGAACAGGAGCCCCAGATCGGCAGGGGCTTGCGGCTTCTGCTTTACGCCGTTCAGCTTGAGGTAGACGGCACGTAATATCTGGGCTTTCTGTGCCGGTTTGAGCTTCCCAAAGACGAACTGCGGTACCTTTTCACCCGTGTATGTCGGTTCTTTTGTCGGGGTGCCATCTTCGGGAATTATACCCATTTCGCGGCCTTTCTCGTATAGCAGGCTTTCTTGTGCCGGATTGAGCCTTACGACGGTCTGTTCGTCCCGATCGAGGAATTGAACGGCGGATTTATCCGCTGCCGCAGCAGATCGGGCGCTGGCTGCCGCTGCCGAAGCTGCGGCCCGCACTTGGGCTGCTTTGATGTTGTTTTCGCCTCGTAATTTTTCGACTTTCATTTTATCGTCCAAAGTATCGGCTCGTTTCTCTTTTTCCTGCTGGGCTTTCCAGAGGTTGCCGATCAATGTGTCGTATTGCTTTTGGGCCAACGTGTAATCCTGCCCGGCGGCGGTAGCGTCCATGTTGGCGGCTTGCTGCTCGCCTTGTTGCTGGCCCATAAGTGCCCGCAGGCGTAACTGTTGGTATTCTCGGTTCTGGCTGTTGTAGAGTTTATCCCACTCGTCGATCTTTCCAAGCATCTTCATCGGAGCATCAGTGCCGGTCTTGGGAATGTAGCCCTCGGTGGCCATGCCGACAATACCCGTACCCAGCGCTGATAAGAAATTCGACCACGCCGTGATCTTTGCCGCCTTTTCCGCGCGTTTTATCCGGTCGGTGTCCTGCTGGGGCTTCATCGTGTCGATGAAGGCCAAAATCGGGTTCTGGCCGTCCCGGTACAGGTCGGTAGCTCGCTGGCGTTTCTGCTCCCATGTGGCGCGGCGTTCGTCGGCTTCTTTTTGTCGCCGCTGTATCTCGTCAGCAATCGAGAATACCGGTGTGGTTGGCTTCTCCTGTTCCATACTATTTCCCACCTGCAAAATTTGCTAAACCGCCGCCGGAACCGCTGCCCATACCGTAGAGCATGGCTAACTGGCCGAGGGAGCTCCCGATGCCGCTAATCATATTCTGCGTGCCTGCGGCCTTGCCAAGTTGCGCTTGATAGCGCGTCCCTGTAAGGTTGTCCATGCGGGCTTGATAGTCGCGGCGCACTTGATCTTTGTGCTGTTCTCCAAGCCCCGCGATCTGGGCGAGGGTCTGCGAATAGTTTTTGTTGAGCTTGTTGGCGGCGGCAACTTTTGCCTCGTCCGTAGCGCCGCTTTTCACGGCGTTGGTGTTCATGGCCTTTAGTTCGTCCTCGTTGTAGTCCCGGATGCGTTTCAGCATGGCCCGTGAATCAGCTCGGTCGAGGTAAGGCATATTCATTTCGGAGTTGTACCACTCCTTGAGGTTCCGCTCGCGGTCGCTGAGTATCTGATCGGCCTTACGTTGCTTTTTATTGGCAGAAATGCCGCCTGCAATCGACGAAGCGACGGAAATGGCGGCCAATGCGATTAATGGAAACATAGTGTCTAAATTTTATCACTCTGTAAAATTAGCGACCGCGTGTATAAGAATTATCCTTATTTTTGATCGGAATATATCAATAAATCAGCTACTTATGTCGCGCAAAACACTCGACGACGATGAAAAGAACGCAGTCTGTGTGAGATACGTGCAGACGGGGAGTTTACGCGCCGTTGCTGCCGAGTTCGGAATAAGTGCGATGCGAGTAAAGCGGTTATGGGATAGCATAGGCAGCGACCAGCAGCAGGTAATACGGGCATCGGTCGAAGAGGTTCGGCAAGAGGTTGAAACGGTGATCGTGCAAAGCGAGCTCACCGGGGACTATCTGGAACGGGTGATACAGGCCCGAAATGCGGCAATCAACGAGCTCTACAATCGGCTGACCAATATTGTGCATCGCAACAAAATGACGGATAAGAACCTGATAGCAGCCTGTAAAACCCTGCACGACATCAGCATTGGGGCCGAGCAGCCTCAGACGGAGCCCGGCAGCCTATTTATGGTGCTGAATCAACGTATTCATAAGGAAATCAATAACAACTACTACTTACAAGATGGAACGAATGAAACAACCAGTCCCGGTGCTGGGAATCAATCGGGCGGAAACCGATCTGACGGTTAAGGACGGAAGCTGCGAAACGCTACACAACCTGCGTTATGACGCGGGCGCTTGGCGCAATGTCGAAGCGTTTCGGCGTATCGGGGCTGTGACAGATTTTCACGGTTTCGAACTACTCTATAAGCATCCCATGACGGCTGACGATCTGTATATCGCTATTGACACTACCGGAGCCGTTCACGAGGTACGCTATGCGGATGGAGCTTTCTCCTCGACGCAGACGATCATGCCCGCAGTTTCGGGCCTTTCTACCGTCTTTTCGTTCGGACATGTACTTGTTATTGTCACGGATAATAAAGAGCTTTATTTTGTATTGTATGGGGGCGAATATGTCCGCTTTGAGATGCCCGATCCACCGGATATAAGCGAATCAAAGGCGGATAAAGTTCGTTTTGGAGTTGATTTTTATTATCGTAGGTATTGGGAAAACCATGATATAAAAGAAGAATTTGCAGACGGGGACAACCTCGCGCGGCATCCGAATATAGCCCCGGACGGTGGATATTATTATACGAGAATAACCGACCGTGTGAATCAAACGCTACACCTGCCCATGTACAACGGAGAATACTGGCAGGGGGCTATTGCTCTAATGGTGGCTTATAGGATGATGGACGGAACGGTCGTTGCTAACTCTGAGTTGATGATATTTGCCTCTGACGCCGGAGACGACGGTTGGCAAGAGGATTATGGCGATGTTGTGGCCGACGGGATGCCTAACTACGTGCCGGAAAAATACAGAACGGGCATTTTCTTTGGCTGTAAGGCAAAAATTTCGCCGGGAAGCAATACGTTCTACATTGAACCGCAGGTAACAATCAAAATTCCCGCAGGAATAGATACCCGAATCGTTCAAAGTGTCGTAATATGCTCTACTCGTATCGTCCCAATTTACGATTTTGAAAAAACGTGGAAAGATAACTGGAGCCTGTCAGATCGCGGCGGTGGCGGTTATTATCAGACTTATGATTTTAGAAAATTGTTCACGGAAGATGTTGATTTAATGCAAGAACCGTTATATAGGATCAAAGAAATAGAAATCCGGGACTTTGTAGACAATCGACATTCGGAATCATTGTCTTATAATGACATGAAAAATGTCGAAAGTATGCCTGTCTACGAGCCTACACAATCACACCATACGCAAGTGGGGAAATGTTACTATGAGTACAACGGCAGGCTGCATAAGGCGAATTTACGCACGCAGCTATTCCCCGGATATTCGCGTTTTTGTTTGGGAAATGACGGCGAGGATGCTGCGAATTTTGTAACGAAAATGATTTGTACAGTGGATATTGATAACACCCGAAAGCAGGTGTGCCAGTCAATTCGAAATTTCAAACCTACAAGAATCCGGCGTGTAGTGTCATACCCCGATTACAGAGCCATTAAATTTGCGGTTTGTACCAACGATCCCGGCTCTATGGCGCAGCTTTGGTGGTTGGATGTGAACCTTGAATCCTGTAAGGGGAATAACTATGCCTATGCTATTCCATCGCCGACCTCACGGTCTAAATATCCGTCGTTCTGGATGCCCGAAACCCCGATAGAGCATGAAATCTTTGAAAAAGAGGACGATGTATATACAGAGCCTAATCGGGTACAGGTGTCGGCGTTGAACAATTTGTTTTCGCAGCCCTTTGCAAACTCGTATCGTGTTGGACTGAACGAAGAAACCATATTTGCCATTGCGACCGTCGTGGATGAACTGTCAGCCACCCGGTTTGGTGCGTTCCCGCTGTATGTCTTTACCGACCGGGGCGTGTGGTCGCTGGAAAGCGGCACCGGCGAGGTGCTCTATTCGAACATTCTGCCGGTGAATCACGATCAGATCGTAAACCCGAATACTTGTGCGGCCCTTGAAACAGTATATTATATCACCTCACGGGGCGTTCATGCCCTGCGGGGACGTTCTTCCGAGGTGATCTCCCGCGAACTGGAGCAATACCCCGGCGAACTGGCCGAGTATCTTACAGAAGCCCGTATCTATTTTCAATTCAAATACGGCGATCTGATCGTCTTTAACCGTGCCTATTCTTATGCTTATGTATATTCCATAGCAGCAGGCGTCTGGGCGACACGCGACATGGCCGGGCGAGTGCTCAACAATGACGAGGTTGTGACGGCCCATGCTCTCGCTACACTTACCGACGAGCAGATGATCGAGCCGGTCGAATGTTGGGCCGTAACACGACCTCTGAAACTCGGTACAACGGAGTTTAAACGTCTTGAAACCGTCGTAGCACGCATTATGTCGCAGGATTGCTTCGCCCATATTATCGTCGAGGGGTCGAACGACTGTAACACATGGAGCGTTCTCCGTGACGCATGGTGTAACGTTCAGGGCATGGATGCGAGGTTGCGCAGGACACCTCTATCATACAAGTTTTTCCGGCTGCGACTGCATCTGACAGCTAATTGTCGGATTTCGACCACCAGTGTCGATGTCGAGTTCTACCCGCGTTTTGTGGGACGGCTCCGGTAGAGTGTTACATTATGTTATATTATGTTCTATTTCGTCTTATTACTACTACATATATGTAAGATGCTATTAAAGTCTTGTTATATATGTTTGGTTAAAATAATAATATTTATATTGTATATAGCATATAAAAACAGTTTTTAGGAAAGGAGGTTGTGATAAACTGTTGGTTGCCCTTAAAAAATAATAACACTATCCCATCATGAAAAAATTATTATTTCTCCTAATGATTATTGGTTTTTATGCATGTTCAGAGGATTTGACTGATAATGTGCTTCCTAATCAGGATAAAGCCGCCAATAAACAGGAAATTATGACACGCTCTGCGATGTTAGCCAATGAATCTGTTGAGCCTACTGTAAAACTTGGGAATAAACTGGAAAATCCTTATTCTGTAAGGAATATGAAAGCTGCTGTAAGGGCTCTTAAAGCAACAGGTAATATAGAAATTGAGGTGCCAGAATCATCTATTCATCCCACTCATTTATACATTGAATTTTCGCCAGAATCAAAGGAACAACTTGATATTTTAAAAGCAGATACGACTATTGAATTTTATAGTTATCCTCTTGATTATGAACTGATAGGCACGGGCGTATTTGACACTGCGGGGGCCCTTGAAGATACCCAAGTCGAATCGTTATATGCCTCGTGGCCATATGGAAAAACACTGCCGTCTAATGTTCCATATTCTATACTTGAAGAATTGTATATCCCAGACGAAAATCTTGATGACGAACCTATTACACGTCCCGGTATGGTTTCTTCTAATTTTATTGAGGCTCTTGTAGATAAATCACTTGAATTAACTGGAAATATTGATACGGAACCAGAAACTCGTGCAAGTAGATATTATCCACAAGGATATATTAAAGCGTGGGATGATATAGCGCAGGATTATGTTCCTATTGGTGGTGTAAAAGTTCGAGCCCGTCGTTGGTTTACCACTCGTGTAGGATATACGGATAGAAATGGACATTATCTGTGTCGCGGCGATGGTTTTGAACGGCCTGCTAATTATTCTATTTGTTGGGAAAGTAATTATTGGGATATTAGAGATGGAAGCATTGTGCAAGCATTTTACAATGGGCCCAAACAGCGTGGATATTGGAATTTAAATATCGGAGGGGGTAAATCTTTGCGTTATGCAACGCTAACAAGGGCACTTTATCATCATTTCTTTGGGCCCTATCTATTCGATAAGATTTTGACTTTACGGAAAATTAAAATCTGTTATCGACATAAAAAAGGAGATGAAAGAGGACATTTTAAAACCCAAGCATTGAGAGGTATTCAACCGGATATAGTTATCTATGGAGAAGATGCAGGTGGTTGGCGTCCCACATACGGTATTCTTGAAACTGCATTTCATGAATTGGGCCATTGTGCTTTTTTCTATCGTGTCAATGGAAGAAATGCTTATAAAGGCTATGTAGATACGATACGAGAAAGTTGGTCTAATTTGATCGGGTGGGCAGTAACGGAAAATGAATATACCTTACGTGGATATGCCCATGAAGTGCATAAATACGAAACATTTTTCCAGCCGCCAATGTATCACATGCTTTTTGAAGTGCCTGATGAGTATAATTTCCAAAGTTGGTCGAAATACAGTATAAATACGGATTATGGCAGAGAATATACACCAATTTTTATTGATATTTATGACGGCTCAAATCAAAGGGTGTATTATCAAAAGTATAGACCAAATACCGATGCAATGATATATGTCAATGATAATATTTACTTGAACGATATTGATAAGTTGCAGCAGGTATTATATAAATCTAAGACCATCCCCCAACTCAAAGAAGCATTGAAAGAATACAAAGGACAATATGGAATAACAGATAAATCATTGGACGATTTATTTGAATTTTATTTATAACTTTGAAACATTAAAAGCCGTCTATATGCCAGTGAGTAAATTATGTCTATTTTATTTTTTAGTAATATTCTGTTTGGGCTGTTCTGACAATAGCAGCCGAAACGAACCACCTGTATTTGAGTATGAGTTTAAAAATCAAAGCGGACATAAATTAACAATCCAGTTAATAGATGAATATGGTAATTTTCCGAATCCGCTGATATTGGAGAATGAAGAAAGCTTTTCATGGGGAAATTCAAAACACAGACCCGGATTTTTCCCGTTTCAGGCAAAGGAACTTTGTATATTAGAATTTGATGATATTATCCGAATCTATGCAAATCAACTACCGGATAATAGAAGCATTTTTATTGAATATGGATATCAATGTTCTGAGGTTTCCGATGGCTTATCATTGGCAGTCTTTGTGTTCACAAAAGAGGATTACGAATACGCTCTCGAACATGCAATAGATTAATGTAAGACAACGGCTGGCGTTTTGCCAGCCGTTGTCTTTTTGTTGTAGTTGATTATCCGATTTTTGTCCGTTCGATCCGGAAGCTAACCCATGTTTTCATTTTCCACGGGAACCGCCCCGGGCGAGGGTGTCGGCAGTAGGACGTTGTACGGCATTGCATTTGGCCCGCTGACTGTCCCAGAGGCGGAACAGCAGACAGACCATAGCCGAAATAAGGGCGGCGATCACGCCCGAAACCAGAAAAACAAGTGTTTCATTCATAGCTTTGATTTTTTTGTGGTTAGAATAATTTTTGTGTTACGACAGGGGGCGTATAATTACACCAAACGCACTCCTGTACGAGGCGTCCCGCTGCCGTTTACAACGGTAGAACGTAGGTTGTTTCGTTTTCTGGGGAACCGCACCATGTACCAATCGCCGTATAACTCCTGCATCAGCGGGCAATCATAACTGCTCACCATTGCGTAACCTTTAATCGAGTGGAGCCGCGCCGCCAGCGCCCGGTGATCGTCGTCCGTGAAATCGAAATGGTAGTCGTTCTGGGAGTTTCGGGATGCCAACGGATAGGGCGGGTCGCAATAGAAGAACGCGCCCGGAAAGTCGAGCCGGTCGATACAGTCGTCGTAGCTGGTATTGGTGATCTGGAAATTTTTGCGGATCTCGGCGGCTACTGTATGCAACTTTCCAATTCCGTTATTCCACCGGCTAATCGTTTCTCCGCCTTGAGCGTTTACGTGCTGCTTGGTCATATGCCAGCCTTTCGATTGTGCTTGGGCCCCTAATCCGTAGAACGATTGCCGGGCCCGGACATAGAAGCGTCGCGCCTGCTCGATCTTACCCGAATTTGTATTGCCCCAGCTATTCAAATATTCCAGTTCCGAGTGGGGCGTGAGTGATAATCGTCGGATAAGTTCTTCTTCATGGTCGCGCAGTATCTCGAAAAAGTTGGTTATTTCCCCGTTGATCTCATTGGCTGTCCGTATAACCCGGCCCCGATAGTTCAGCGATACACAAAGGGAGCCGGCGAAAAGGTCGATCAGGTGCGTAAAGTGGGGCGGAAAATTGTCGTAGAGGTATTCTAACCAGACGAATTTTCCTCCGAAATAATTAAATGCGATCAGTTTATCTTTGTTACCGCTCATATTTTTTCGTTTTCACGGGGTGCGTTAATCTCCGAAATCTCGTTTACAGTTGCAATAGGTTATTCTTGGATTGGCCCATTGCCCTTGAAACCATTTCCACGCAGGGTCGAACTGACCGCTATTATCTCTATATAGCATGGCAAAGGGCATAAACCCTGCCCGCCATGCTTCGCCCATCCGTTTATGGGCTTTCTCCATTGTGTCACCTTTGTAGCCGATCAGTATGTAGCAGCGCAGCGCGTGATTGGATTTCGAAAATCCTGCATCGGTCAGCATCTTACCTGCTTCTTTGCAACGGTTCCAGATCGTTCGGTGTGTCGTAGGCGAAAAATAGCCTTTGGGGGTGTAGTTGGTATAGCTGCGCGGCCATTTGAGAGGTCATAAGGGCGGCTTCTAATCCGCCCGTGAATATAGGCCGATGTGGTTGTCTGGCCAACATGGAGAATACCTCGTCAATGTGTCGGGGAGAGCAGGCCAGTAAATTATCATCCGAGACAATCCAGCCGTCCGTAACAGGTAGTTCCCGAAGCTGGCCGCCCTCACGTTTGGGAACAGCGCAGAACCAGCAACGGTTTGGGCAGCCGCGCGAGGTGATAACGTAGCCTTTCTTTAGGTACATGCCCGGTATAAAGTCCCCGCCCGGCTCGTTGAGGGCTGGGCCGCCGACTTTCACCGGCGCAACGCAAGCCCATTGTTTCGCTGCCCATTCCGCCCATTTGAGGTGCCATGTAAAGGCGACCGAGATGTGCACCTCGTCGGCCTCGTCAAAGAGAGACGGTATTGCGTTGATGCGCACCAGATCGTCGTCTGGTGTAGCATGGGTTCGGGCTGGGAACACGCGGATAATACGTTTCATATATCGTTAAAGTCTATTGTTCTCTGAAACCTCAACATTCCGAAAAACTCCTTTGCGGACGTGTTCGATACCCACCAATTAAAAATCTCATCTGCTGTTGCTTGATAATTATTCATATAGCCATTATTGTCGATTAGATGTTGGATACTGCGTTTAATTGCTTTTTCAACTCCGGGATAACGCATGCGATCTTTGGCTTTAATTTTTGTTGATGCCATTGGACAGAATATGCAGCCTATACGATGATAGCCCTCGTCATAAAGTCGGCAGTATGGTAAGCCTTGTCCACGAATTAAATTCCAGACATCAGCATCCGACCAGCGGAAAATCGGCGAAAGCATAATTTTGTCTTTGCCGTTCACACACGCGAAGCTGCGATCAGATCGTCGGTTGAATTGGTCGAGGCTCCCGCTGAATTTATGACCAGATACCTCTAACTCGTTGCGTGCTGCCCGGCGGGTACTTTCTGCTGCTCGGATGCCCAAAAGTGTGACGGTTCCTGCTCCTGCCTGTTCTTTTAGATAAGCACAACAGTACCGAACATGCTGTAAAGGGAGCATCTGTTTCTTTACGATCAGATCGTAAAAGTTGATCGTCGGGCGGTGTAACACCACGTCGGGATAGTTGGCCCGAACAAACTGCATGAGCTCCGGCGGGTCAATAGTTGTTACCTGCATGTGGGCTTTGAATTTGACCCCGGCCATCTTTGCGAGGTGGTATAATACCATACTATCTTTCCCGCCGGAGAATGCTAAATGATAGCCGTCTGGGGACATGCGTAAGGCCAACGCCTCACCACGTCGGAGAAGTGCGATGGAATATGCGATCTTATGTTCGAGTGCACTCATTTCGTTTCTTAAAGGAGCCCTGCCACGAGGACAGGGCTGGAGTTTTTTACTTACCCTTTTCCACGACTTTTTTAAAGTGGGGGTAAGGGCGGAATTGGGGTACACGTTTCGGAGGAATAGAGAGTTGTTCCCCTCGTGTGATGTTTCGGCCTACTTTGGCTTTTCGCTCTTTCGGCTGAAAAACACCGAAGCCACGCAGAAAAATGCGCTGGCCATCGGCCACGCTACTTTGAATGATTTTCATAAAATCTTCTACGACCGTAAGCACCATCTGGGCGCTCAAATCTCGCTTGTCCGCGATTAGGTCTACTAACTCTTTTTTTGTCATTGGCTTGGGTTGTTTTTTAGTTAATGATTTATGTAAGGGCGTGACGCCTTTATTTGTTTCGATATAGCGCACCGGGGAGTGGCATAGTCCGGGCCTGCGGTTCTGCCGACATAAACTATCCCGGCTCGCTCCAACTCGCGCATTTCCCACTCTATGATGAACACGGGCCATCCTGTACGCTGGGATATTTCCAACGACAGGGCTATTGTCGGATGGCGGCGTGCCGCTCGTTTTTCTTCAACAATTCGGCATATTGTGTCGTACAGTTCTGTCATATCTTCTGCTTTCGTTGCAATACAACATCCATCCGGGCAAAACTGTTGAATGTGGCTATTGCGCTGGTGTGGGCGGTTAATACGTTCCGGCGATTCGCTATGCTCTCCATAAGCCGCTCGACATCGTGCCAGTCGGTTATTCTGTCCGTGATGCTGCGGCAGTTGTCGAGGGTCAAAGGCCGTTCAAATTCCAACATGATCGGATAGTGGCGACGAACCCAGATATACATTCGTTCGTGCTTGGCGAGTTCGTTCCAACTGCGGTTGAACATGGCAAGGGCCGCCCGGTCGTTTTCGATTTGGTTTTCCCCTTTAACCCCTTTCCATTTTTCACTATGTGTATGTAGGTTTGTTTCTGAATTATCATCTGCTTTATTATCTTCTCTTTCTCTATTGTCGGAGTTAATAGCCGTTTCTTCGGAATTTTCCGGTACAGCTTCCGCATTGTTCGGTGGAAATTGGGTTTGCTGTGCATTTCTTCGGATAGTTTCGTCAGTTTTTCGCCCGTCTTTCCGAATTTTCGGGTATTCTTTCCGCATCTTCGGTTATTTCTTCCGAAGAAATGAGGGATAATGCTGCATCTATACCGCCTTTACGCCGCAAAACGGTCATAATGTCGAGGTAGCGGGCCTGTATGCCTTTGGATGTCAGTAAGCCTTGTTGCTTGAGTATTTCGCGGTCAAATAGGCCGAGGTCTATGCAGTCGTTGTATATAAGTGTCGTGCGCTCATCGTCGAGCAGGCAGGTGTCGGCGATGTCGGCGATCAGATCGTCGTCCGCAGTAACATAGTACCCTTTGTCCCGGTAGATTTCACATAGCAGGGCGAGGTAGACAGCCAGCCCGTCGTTTTGCCATCGACGCATCAGCCGTTTTAATTTCCGGTCTTGGAAGATGTCGCAGTCCATCCGGAAATACACTAAACCCCGTTTTACGTTTCTGCCTGCCATGTTATTAGCGCAATTTTCCTTTGTTGTAAAGTTGCTTTACGGTGTCGAGTTCGATTCGGGAATAGGTTACTTTCGTATTCCCGGCACCCGGTTTTATACGGGTTATCCAGCCGCGATTTAACCACGTTCGCACGAGGCTCTCTCCGTAGACACGGAACGCTTCACGCTGTGAAATTTCGTCCTTAATCAGCCCCAAACGGTTGAGGGCGATAGAGGCACCCAGCGCGGCGCTTTCCATTATCAGGTTCTTCTGTTCGAATAGATCATCCATAGTTTTGTGTGTTCACCTGTTCGGCATCTTCAGCTATTCGGAGTAGCCATTGATAGTGTCGCAGGATGTCGGGCCCAAATTGGCAAGTGTCGATGGCTTGTCCGTCTTTCGCTATTGTTCGAATTGCGTGTGACAGATCGACAATCACCCGAACGCGCGGGGTGATTTCGTGTGTGATTGTCTGCCAGTCACAGTCAATCTTGATATGCCATTGAGTTTGCATAAGGGCATGGGGGTTATTCTCCGAGTTCGAGGCTCCGGAACAGTTGTTGAATTTCTTTGCGAGAAAGACGAGCTCCATCCTGCTGGTGGGCGGTGCAAAGGATGTAGAAATGATCGCCTTTTGAACGTGTGCGGAATTTCAACCCCTTACGGCCCATGCGCGGTATAGCGTGCCGGGCATTGGTTAATGCTTGTCCCTCTAAAGGGAATCTTTTAATCTCCCCGCAGCCAAATCCCCCTAAAATATCACTCCATGTTCGAGGTAATTCGCCCTGTTTGATGTGCTCGTAGTCCATTTTGTATATTTGTTTTAGGTTGTGTGAAATATGTAAAAATCACATTTTTGCGGTGACTATAAGGTACAAAATGAAAAGATAGCATACAAGCAATTTAAAAAGGTCCCGACATATCTAAAAGACTGACAATCAAATAAAATGCGCCTGCTGCTTTTTAGGGCAACAGGCGAAAAAATGAATTTTAACAAAGAGGTTTATCGGGACGCTATAAGTCGTTGCCCCAATGTGCTGGATGGATTGTTCGGGGCAATTAGGGTAATCTGCTGGGTCTGAATTGTGTTTTTAATGATTGTATTCACTCGATTGCTGAAAATGCAGTCGATTACAAGCCTGTTGGCTTGATCGACGACATCCCAATCCTCGGTAATGTATATGTGAGCCAGTTTTGATGCGCTGCGCGGAGAGTGCCCGAGCGCGAAATCTATAATATCATCCCGGATACCGCAGTAGTTCCATGCAAAGGATGCCCATGTTCGACGGAAAGTGTAGGTTTCTAAATCCTTAAATCCGATGATCTTTCCGATCCGTTTAAGCCCTATGTTCGCTGATCGGTTAAAGTTATTTACACTCTTGTATAGCCTATGAAAGTTGAAAAGGCGAACCCCGGTCGGATCACGGTATTTTTCGATCAGCGGCATTACCTCTGGCTCAATACGGATATTGACCCGTGCGTTGTCTGTTCGGCGATTTTTGGTCTTTTTCCTATTGTATATAAGGCGTCCGTTTTGTATTCCCTTTGCTTCGTATAAGTCTACGGTATTTATTCCGATGAGCAGGAACGTTAGGATGCCTACATCCCGGCCTAAATCCTGTAAATTGCAATCTCCTTTGCGTACAAATGACGTATCATCTGGGATGGTAAGTAGTTTTCTGAATTGTGCTAAACTCAAAGGCTGTTTGTCTGTTGTCGGGATGGGTGGCTTTTTCACCTTTGAGAACGGCGAGAGTTGAATGCGGATAATCCCCAAATCTTCATCGTTATATTCCCTTTTAGCTGCATTATGCAGGGCTTGTAACGTCGAAAAATATAGAGAGGGTGCCCGACGGCCTTTCTTATGGCCGGGGCGCGGTGGTTCTTGAATAAGAAAATCTATAAATCTGCCGACGAATTTAGACGTGATTTCCCGAATGTCTAAATTATCCCGGCCAATGAAGCGCCGGAGCGCACTTAACGCCGTTCCGTACATAGTGGCGTTTTGTATGCGCCCCGTTGCCTTGAGCCGCTCTATGTGTAATTGGCCATAAGCAAAGAAATCCAATTTGAAATTTTCCTCGTCTTTGAAATTCTGGATTAATTCGACGATTTGCCCGACATCCATCGTGTCGATCTTATCGGCGTATTTGTTGCAGAACCTTTCTATACTTATCAATTATAGGACGGGTATCATCAACATACGAGGTTCCCCGTTTGAAATCGAATTTGTCGTTTACTTCTGCTGCGCTGGCGTAGTAGGGGGTCGGCAGATACCGCGATTGTTTATTGTGAGTGATTCGAATTTTCACTCTGAACGTCCCGTCTGCTCTTTTGTACGGGGGATGAATAACGGTTTTAAAAGTCGGCATAAGGCAAGAAATTTTTATAAAACTATTAGAAAACTTCTTACAGCAAATGTACCTTTCAACTGCTGATTATGCAACAAAAAACAGCGTCCGAACATAATTCGAACGCTGTTAATTAGTTAAAAATCAGTGCAAATGAATGATTTGCGTATTTTTTGCCGTTTGGCCTCTTTTTTGCGATTAGCAAACTGGTGGTTTCAGCCACTCACCCAACTCTCCGGGCAGCTAAAACTAAATATTGCTATCGTTAAGCGGGACAAAAGTAAATCAAAAAAGGGGAATTACCAAATAAAAACCGGAGAAAAGTTTTCGCCCTGCATTCTGCCGGGGAGGCCCCGCGGCATGGAGCCCCCGTGGCCGAAGGCTGCGTCCCGCCGATACGGCCTGTCGGCGGCGGCATCCGTTGCACGGGCGTCGAAAATTCACATCTCTTTTTTGCCGTTTTGCCTGCTCTGGTGTCGGATTTGCTTTGCCGTATTATGAAATTGCATTTAGATTTTGTACCTTTGTGTGATATTTCGCTCATAATGGCAGAGAAAGATAAAGACATACTGGAGAATATAGGAGAGCAGGAATACAAGTACGGCTTCACCACGGACATCGAGACCGAAACCATCGGTAAGGGTCTGAACGAGGAGGTGGTACGTCTGATCTCCGCCAAGAAAGGCGAGCCCGCGTGGATGACCGAGCGGCGCGTGGCGGCTTACCGCCACTGGCTGACGTTGGAACCCCCGACGTGGGCGCACCTGACGATTCCCGAAATAGATTTTCAGGACATCATCTATTACGCCGCCCCCAAGCCGCAGAAAAAACTCGATTCGATGGACGAAGTCGATCCCGAACTCAAACGGACGTTCGACAAACTGGGCATCCCCCTCGAAGAGCAGATGGCGCTGGCGGGCGTGGCGGTCGATGCCGTGATGGACTCGGTGTCGGTCAAGACGACGTTCAAGGAGGTGCTGGCCGAGAAGGGCATCATTTTCTGTTCGATTTCCGAGGCGCTGCGCGACTTCCCGGACCTGGTGAAGAAATACCTGGGCAGCGTGGTGCCCTATACCGACAATTTCTACGCCGCGCTCAATGCCGCGGTCTTCTCCGACGGTTCGTTCTGCTACATCCCCAGGGGTGTCCGCTGTCCGATGGAACTGTCGACCTATTTCCGTATCAATGCGGCTGGGACGGGACAGTTCGAACGTACGCTGATCGTGGCCGACGAAGGGGCTTACGTGAGCTACCTCGAAGGCTGTACGGCCCCGCGCCGCGACGAGAACCAGCTGCATGCCGCCGTGGTCGAGATCATCGTCGAGAAGGACGCCGAGGTCAAATACTCCACGGTGCAGAACTGGTATCCCGGCGACAAGCAGGGGCGGGGCGGCATCTATAATTTCGTGACCAAGCGCGGCATCTGCCGCGAAAACGCCCGCCTGTCGTGGACGCAGGTGGAGACCGGCTCGGCCATCACCTGGAAATACCCGAGCTGCATCCTCGCGGGCGACAATTCGGTCGGCGAGTTTTACTCGGTGGCCATGACCAACAACTTCCAGCAGGCCGATACGGGTACGAAGATGATCCACATCGGCCGCAACACCCGCAGCCGCATCGTCTCGAAAGGTATCTCGGCGGGGCGGAGCGAGAACTCCTACCGCGGGCTGGTGCGTATGGCTAAGGGGGCGGAGAACGCCCGCAACTACTCGCAGTGCGACTCGCTGCTGATCGGCGACAAGTGCGGCGCGCACACCTTCCCGGTGATCGACAGCCGCAACCGCACGGCCGTGGTCGAACACGAAGCCACCACGTCGAAAATTTCCGACGACCAGCTTTTCTACTGCAATCAGCGCGGGCTTTCGACCGAGGATGCCGTGGGGCTGATCGTCAACGGCTATGCCCGCGAGGTGCTGGCCAAACTGCCGATGGAATTTGCCGTCGAGGCGCAGAAGCTGCTTTCGATAAGCCTCGAGGGTTCGGTCGGATAACCGGATATAAATAAAAAAGGAAAGATATGTTAAGCGTAAAAAATCTGCATGCGTCCGTCGACGGCAAGGAGATCCTGCGGGGCATCGACCTCGAGGTCGGAGCCGGCGAGGTGCATGCCATCATGGGCCCCAACGGTTCGGGCAAGTCGACGCTCGCGGCGGTGCTCGCGGGCAATGAAAAGTTCACCGTCACCGAAGGTTCGGCGACGTTCCTGGGGCAGGATCTGCTGGACATGCCGATCGAAGACCGGGCGCGCCTCGGCCTGTTCCTCGGCTTCCAGTACCCGGTCGAGATCCCGGGCGTCACGATGGCCAATTTTATGAAGCTGGCCGTGAACGAACAGCGCAAGTTCCGCGGCGAGGAGCCGCTGACGGCCGCCGAGTTCCTGCGCCTGATGCGCGAGAAGAGCGCTGTCGTGGAGCTCGATGCGAAGCTCACCTCGCGGGCCGTGAACGAAGGGTTCTCTGGCGGCGAGAAGAAGAAGAACGAGATTTTCCAGATGGCGATGCTCGACCCGAAACTGGCGATCCTCGACGAGACCGACTCGGGACTCGACATCGACGCCCTTCGCATCGTCGCCACGGGCGTCACGAAGCTCCATACGCCCCAGAATGCCACGGTGGTCATCACGCACTACCAACGCCTGCTGGACTACATCGTGCCCGACGTGGTGCATGTGCTCTACAAGGGGCGCATTATCCATACGGGCGACAAGACGCTGGCCCTCAAGCTCGAAAAGGAGGGGTACGACTGGCTGATTAACGATTACAGGGAATGACGGCGCTTTACGATATTATCCGCGGGTTCCGCACGGCCGAGGGCGAAGTGTTTCGGGTTGCCGGGACGGAAAGCGAGCCTTTCGCTGCGGTCGATCCCCGGCGTATGCGTGTCGAGGTTGCGGCGGGGGCTTCGCTGCGGCTGGCCGTGCTCCATACTTCGCCCGAGGTATCGGCCCTGGAGATCGTGCTGGAGAAGGGCGCACGCTTCGTATTGACCGAGTTATTCGTTTCCGAAGCCTTTGCGGAGGTGACCGTGAAACAGGCTGCCCGCAGTCTTTGCCATATCACGGCGGTGCAGCTTTCGAGCGCCAATGCCTCCTATACGGTCGATCTCGACGGGCCGGGTGCCGAAAGCCTGTTGGGCGGAGCGTTCCTCGCCGCCGGGCAGGAGCATTGCGTCGTCAGGCTGCGGACGAACCACAACGTGCCCGACTGCCGCAGCAACTCTTATATAAAAGGTGTCGCGGGCGGTACGGCCGTAGGGGAGTTCTGCGGGCTGGTCTATGTGGCGCCCGACGCCCAGCGCACCGATGCGCAGCAGCAGAACCGCAACATCCTGCTGAGCGAGACGGCGCGTATTACGACCCAGCCCCAGCTGGAGATCTATGCCGATGACGTGAAATGCTCGCACGGCGCGACGGTGGGGCAGATGGATTCCGAGGCGATCCTCTATATGCGGCAGCGCGGCCTGAGCGAAGCCCAGGCGCGGCGGCTGCAGATCGAGGGCTTCGTGGGCGATGTCGTACGCCGCTGCGGCATCGAACCGCTGTGCGAGGCGGCGATGGAGGCGGTGGTTGCCAAACTGGAAAAATCATAACGATGTTCGACGTTGAAAAAATACGCGGGGAGTTCCCGATCCTGGGGCGCGAGGTCTACGGCAAGCCGCTGGTTTACCTCGACAGCGGCGCCACGGCGCAGAAACCGCTGGCCGTGATCGAGATGGTCGATTACCTGCAGCGCGGACTCAACGCCAATATACATCGCGGGGTGCACTACCTTTCGGAGGAGGCCACGACGCTTTACGAGGCGGCACGCGAGCGTATCGGCGCTTTTATCGGCGCGGCCGAAAAGGAAGAGGTCGTCTTTACGGCCGGCGCTACGGCTTCGCTCAATACGGTGGCCTATGCGTGGGGCGAGAAATTCGTCCGTGCGGGCGACAATATCCTTGTCAGCGAGATGGAGCACCACTCCAATATCGTTCCCTGGCAGATGCTCGCCGAACGCAAGGGGGCGGAAATCCGCGTCCTGCCCTTCGACGACGAGGGGCGCCTGTGCACCGAACTGCTGCCGTCGCTGCTGGATGACAAGACCCGCATCGTCGCCGTTACGCAGGCTTCGAATACGCTCGGAACGCGTCCCGACCTGCGGCCCGTCATCGACGCGGCACATGCCGTGGGGGCGATCGCCGTGGTGGACGGATGCCAGGGTGTCGTGCACGGCGGTGTCGACGTGCAGGCTTTGGATTGCGACTTCTATGCCTTCTCGGGGCATAAGCTCTTCGGCCCGACGGGCATCGGCGTGCTGTATGGCAAACGTGCGCTGCTCGAAGCCATGCCGCCGTTCCTCGGCGGGGGCGATATGGTCGATACCGTGACCTTCGCCAAGACCACCTATGCCCCCGTGCCGCTCAAGTTCGAAGCCGGTACGGCCAATTTCACCGGGGCCATCGCCCTGGGCGAAGCCGTGAAATTCGTCGGGCGTTTCGACCCGGCCGAGGTCGAAGCGCACGAGGCGGCACTGCTGCACCGTGCGACCGAACGGCTTTCGGCCGTCGACGGGCTGCGGATTTACGGTACGACGCCCGGCAAGTGTGCCATCGTGTCGTTCAACGTCGAGGGTGTGCATCCCTACGACATGGGCATGATCCTCGACAAGCTGGGCATCGCCGTCCGTACCGGGCAGCACTGTGCCGAACCCACCATGACGCATTTCTCCACGACGGGGATGTGCCGCGCTTCGTTCGCGCTCTACAATACGCTGGCCGAAGCCGACGCGCTGGCCGACGGCGTGGAACGCGCGGTGCGGATGCTGCGCGGATAGCGGGCCGGGAGACTTATTGAAGGATAAAAACTTAAATAATCAGGAATTAACCTATGTTCATAGTACTCGAAGGATTGGACGGGGCCGGTAAATCGACCCAAATCCGCATGTTGCGCCGTTTTTTTGCCGACAGGGGCGTCGAGAGCGAGTATGTGCATTTCCCGCGCTTCGATTCGCCCGTATACGGCCAGCTGATCGCCCGGTTCCTGCGCGGCGAATTCGGCGGCGTGCAGGAGGTCGACCCCTACCTCGTGGCGCTGCTCTTCGCGGGAGACCGTGCCGATGCCGCCCCCGGATCAGGGAGTGGCTCGCGCAGGGCAAGGCGGTCATCCTCGACCGCTATGTCTATTCGAACGTGGGTTTCCAGTGCGCCAAGCTGCCCGCCGGAGAAGAACGCAACCGGTTGGCCGAATGGATCATATACCTCGAATTCTGTCATAACGGCCTGCCGCGTCCCGACCTGTCTTTGTTCCTCGACGTGCCGTTCACCTTTACCGAGCGCAAACTTTCCGAACTGCGCGAGGGCGACGACCGCGAGTACCTGCAGGGCGGACAGGACATCCACGAGGCGTCGCTCGCCTTGCAACAGGCCGTGCGCAGCGTATACCTCGAAGCCGCGGCCAAAGACCCCGCGCTGCGGGTCGTCGATTGCAGCAATCCTGCGGGGGCGATGGATTCCCCGGAGGGTATTTTTGCTAAAATATGTGCCCAGCTGGCACCAATACTCGAAGCCGATGCGGAAGTCCAGGGCCTTTAAACTGCTGGCCAATGTCTGCCGGCTGATCCTTGCCTGCACGTTCATCGTGTCGGGCTTCACGAAGGTCATCGATCCGTGGGGCACCGCCATGAAGGTCAACGAGTATCTTTCCATCTACGGGATGGAATCCCTCCAGGGGGCGAGCATGGCCTTTTCGATCTGGTTGTGCGGTGCCGAGATGATGATGGGCTGTATGCTCCTGTTCAAGGTACGTATCCGCCTGATCTCGATCTTCGCCGTGCTTTCCATGCTGTCTTTTTTACCGCCCTCACCCTGCTCAGCGCTACGGTGATCCCCGTCGAGGACTGCGGTTGTTTCGGCGAGGCGCTGAAGCTGACGCCGTGGGAGACTTTCTACAAGAACCTGGCGCTGCTGCCGATGGCTCTGGTGGTCTGGTGGCGTTACCGCCCCGACAAGATCTTCGCCTTCAACCCCTGGAAATCGTGCTTACCGTCACCTTTTTCTTCCTCACGATGTATCTGGGATACTATTGCTACCGCCACCTGCCGCTGATCGACTTCCTGCCCTATAAGGTCGGGGTCAATATCTGGGAGGGGATGCACGCCCCGGTCGTCGAGCCCGGCGAAACGGAGACCGTACTTGTCTACCGCAACATCAAGACGGGCAAGCTGCGCGAGTTTTCGCTCGACGACACGGCCTGGCAGGATGCCGAAAAATGGGAGTGGGTCGATACCCGGACTACGGACGAGATGCCCGCCATCCGCCCGCTCATGAGCGAATTCTCCCTGCGCGATGCCGAAGGGGATGCGACCGAGGAGATCGTGACTGCTCCTGGGCGCGTGTACCTGCTCTGCGTTACGTCGTTCGACCGCCTGCCGCGCGGTTGCGCCAAGCGGTTCGCCAAGGTCGTGCGGCGGGCCGCGGAGGAGGGTGCCCGCGTCGTCTGCCTTACCCCGCAGCCGTTGTACGGGGTCACTTACCACGATTTCGGTTCGGGGGATGTACGGTGCTATAACATAGACGCTTCGACCATGAAGACCATGCTGCGCGCCAACAACGGCATGGTGGTGCTGGAGGACGGCGTGATCCGTGCTAAAAAGAATTGTCGCGATATTCGTCCGTAGGGACATTTTGCGGCATGTGGTATGAAAGTTGACCCCGGGAACGGAGTCAACTTTCTTATTATGCGAACTTTCCATGTTTTAATCGTAGTCTTTCTCCTGGGCGCTTGCGCCCGGCGCCAGCCTGTGCCCTGAGACCGTGCGTCCCGTCAAAGTCACCACGGCAGCCGGTGCGGCGGTCATCGACAAGGACTTCGCAGGGCTGGCGACGCCCGATGACGCCGTGAACCTCGCCTTCAAGCTTCCGGGGCAGGTGCTCGATGTCCCCGTCGCGCAGGGCGAAAAGCGTCAAAAAGGGGCGCTGCTGGCCGAACTCGATCCCCGGGATATCGAATTACAGGTTTCGGCCGACCGGTCGGCTTTCGAGGAGGCCCGTTCGCAGATGCAGCGTATGCAGCGGTTGTTGGAGCACGAAGCCGTATCCCGCCAGGAGTTCGAAAGCGCCCAGACCCGTTACGCACAAGTCAAGTCCGCCTATGAGAACTCCCCCTCGGCCTGCTCAAGGAGACCAAGCTCCGTGCGCCTTTCGCCAGCGTCGTGGAACGCAAGTTCGTCGACAATTACGAACGCGTGCAGGCCGGGCAGTCCATCGTCCGCGTCGTGAACCCGGTGACGACCAAGGTGCAGTTCACCATGCCCGAAAGCGGCCTGTCGCTCCTGTCGTTGCCTTCGACCCGCTTCGAAGTCGAGTTCGACAACTACCGGGGCGTCAGGTTCCCCGCCGTGCTGAAGGACTATGCCAAGACATCGTCCGATGCTTCGGGGTTCCCCGTGTCGCTGCGCCTTACGGATGTCGATACCGGGCGCTATTCGATTTCGCCCGGCATGTCGTGCATGGTCACGATGCAGAGCGCCGATCCCGTTACGGATGCGGTATCCCTGCCTGTCTCGGCCGTTTATGCCCCGGCCGAAGGCGGCACTTGCGTCTGGGTGGTGACCGGCGGCGACCGTGTCGAGCGCCGGGCCGTGACCCTGGGCGAATTGTACGGCCGTGACCGGGTCGTGGTCGACAGCGGGGTGGAACCCGGTGAGCGGGTTGTCACGGCCGGGGTTTACCAGCTTCGGCAGGGCGAACGGGTGAGAATCTTAAACTGACACGACGATGAGCCTGCCCGAATATTCATTGAAGAACAGAAAAGTCGTTTGGTTTTTCCTTTTCGTCCTGCTTGCGGGCGGCGCCCTGGGCTTCGTCACGCTGGGCAAAAAGGAGGACTCGGTATTCGTCATCAAGAGTGCGTCGCTGGTCTGCTCCTACCCGGGCGCCACGCCGCTCGAAGTCGAACAGCTCGTGACCGAACCCATCGAGCGCGAGGTGCAGTCGATGCGCCTCGTGCATAAAATCACGTCCGAATCCTATTACGGACTGTCGAAGGTTCTGGTCGAACTCGACCCTGCGACCCGTGCTTCCGAGATACCCCAGTTGTGGGACGAGTTGCGGCGCAAGGTGCTCAACATCCAGCCCCGGCTGCCTGCCGGGGCTTCGCCCGTGACCGTGGCCGACGATTTCGGCGACGTCTACGGTATCTATTACGGCCTGTCGGTCGACGGGGGTTTCACCTGGGCGGAGCTGCGCGACTGGGCACAGCGGATCAAGACGGCGCTCGTGACGGTCGACGGCGTGCAGAAGGTGAGCCTTTTCGGCGAGCAGACGCCCGTCGTGAACGTCTATGTCAGCCTTGCAGCGCTTGCCAACTTCGCTATCCGCCCCGAGACGATCGTGGCGACCATCGGCCAGCAGAACACCATCGTCAACAGCGGTGAAAAACAGGCCGGGGCGCTCCAGATACAGATTCTCGAGGCCGGAACCTACAAGGGCCTCGACGATATCTCAAACCAGATGCTGACCGCTGCCTCGGGCAAACAATACCGCCTGGGCGACATCGCCCGCGTCGAACGGGGCTATGCCGACCCGCCGCAGACGCTCATGCGAGTCGACGGCCGCCGTGCCGTGGGCATCGGCATTTCGACCGAGGCGCAGGTCGACGTGGTGAAAACCGGGGAGAAGATCATCCGCGTGCTTGACGGCCTCATGCGCCAGATGCCCGTCGGCATGGATCTTACGGTGCTTTATCCCGAGAACCGCATCGCGCAGCAGGCCAATGCGACCTTCGTGCTGAACCTCGCCGAGTCGGTCGCGATCGTCATCCTGATCATCATGCTCGTCATGGGTTTCCGCGCCGGGGTGCTGATCGGCAGCTCGCTGCTGTTCTCCATCGGCGGTACGCTGCTGCTGATGCAGTTTCTGGGCGAGGGGCTCAACCGCACGTCGCTCGCCGGGTTCATCATCGCCATGGGGATGCTCGTGGACAATGCCATCGTGGTGACCGACAACGCGCAGCAGGCCATGCTGCGGGGTGTCGCGCGGCGCCGTGCGGTCGTCGACGGGGCGAATGCCCCGCGCTGGAGCCTGCTCGGCGCGACGCTGATCGCCATTTTCTCGTTCCTGCCGCTCTACCTGGCGCCGTCGTCCGTGGCCGAGATCGTCAAGCCGCTGTTCGTCGTGCTGGCCCTCTCGCTGCTGTTGAGCTGGGTGCTGGCCCTGACGCAGACGCCGCTGTTCGGCGACTTCATGCTCCGCGTGAACCCTGCCGCGCACGATCCCTACGATACGAAATTTTACCGCGCTTTCGACCGCCTGCTGGCTGCCCTGCTGCGATGGCGGTGGGGCGTCGTGGCAGGCGTCGTGGCGCTTTTGCGGCGGCATTGGCGGTAATGGGTCTTATGCCCCAGAATTTCTTCCCGTCGCTCGACAAGCCCTATTTCCGTGCCGACGTGCTGCTGCCCGAGGGGTACAATATCCGGGACACGGAACGCAACCTGCGCACGATGGAGGAGTGGCTCCATGCGCAGCCCGAGGTGAAGACCGTGTCGGTGACGATGGGCTCCACGCCGCCGCGCTATTATCTGGCCAGCAGCAGCGTTTCGCTGCGCCCCAATTTCGGGAATATCCTGGTCGAACTGCACGACAAAGGGCAGACCGAAGCTGTCGAGGCGCGTTTCAACGCCTATGTCCGGGCGATGTGCCCCGACGTGTGGCTGCGCTCGTCGCTTTTCAAGCTCTCGCCCGTGCCCGATGCGGCGATCGAATTCGGGTTTATCGGCGACGATATCGACACGCTCCGCCGCCTGACGCAGGCCGCCGAAGAGATCATGTGGCGGACGGCAGGCACGGTCAACATCCGCAACAGCTGGGGCAACCGCGTCCCGACATGGCTGCCGCTCTACTCGCAGATGAAGGGCCAGCGGATCGGCATCACCCGCAGCCAGATGGCCCGCGGCATCACCATCGCCACGCAGGGTTACCGCCTCGGCGAATACCGCGAGGGCGACCAGTTCATGCCGATCCTTCTGAAGGACGAGAATATCGACACCTACAACCTCACCAATTTGCAGGCACTGCCGATCTTCACCCCCGCCGGCAAGGTCTACTCCATCGAGCAGGCGACCGACGGCTTCCGCTTCGAATACCGCGTCGGAGTGGTGAAACGCTACAACCGTCAGCGGGTCATGAAGGCGCAGTGCGACCCCGGCCGCGGGGTCAACACCATGCAGCTCTACGCTACGCTGCGGGATTCGGTTCTGCGCGGCGTGGTGCTCCCCGAAGGGTATTCGATGAAGGTCTTCGGCGAGCAGGAGAGTCAGCAGGAATCCAACTCGGCCCTGGCCAGGTATATGCCCCTGACGATGGTGCTTATCTTCATCGTGCTGCTTCTGCTTTTCCGCAACTACCGCGAGCCGGTCGTCATCCTGCTGATGATCCCCCTGATCTTCATCGGCGTGGTGCTGGGACTGGCCGTCACGGGCAAGGTGTTCAACTTTTTCTCCCTGCTGGGGTTGCTGGGGCTCGTCGGCATGAACATCAAGAACGCCGTGGTGCTGGTCGAGCAGATCGGCGTGCTGCGCTCCGAAGGCAAGGGCGCCTACGAAGCCCTCACGGCGGCTACGCGCAGCCGAATCGTCCCCGTGGCGATGGCTTCGGGTACCACGATCCTCGGTATGCTGCCCCTGTTGTTCGACTCGATGTTCGGCGCCATGGCCGCCACGATCATGGGCGGCCTGCTCGTCGCCACGCTGCTGACGGTCTGCGTGCTGCCGGTCGTCTATGCCATTTTCTACAATATCCGCAAGTCATGAAGAATTATCTGATCCTCTCCGCACTGCTGGCCTTCGTGCCCGCCGCCGCCCAGACCTCGCTCGGCGACTACCGGCAGGCCGTGACCGAATACAGCTGGGAACTGAAGGTCGCCGCATCGAAGAGCGATGCGGCTTCCGAGACCATGGGACAGGCTCGTACGGGATACCTGCCACGGCTGTCGCTCGACGGCAGTTTCACCGCCACGGTACACCACTACGACGGGTTGGAGCGGTGGAATTTCAGCGTCCTTCCGCAACTCGTGCAGACCGTCTACGGCGGCGGGGCCGTACGTGCGGCCTACAAACAGGCCGAGCTGGGCTACGACATCGCCCTCTGCGACGAGGAATTCACGCAGCTCGACGTGCGTTATGCGGCCGAGTATACCTACTGGAACCTCTCCGCCATGGAGTTGTATGCCGCATCCATGCGCCAGTATGTCAACATAATCCGCTCGCTCAAGGAGGTCGTCGACCGCCGTTTCGCCGAGGGCTACATTGCCAAGGGCGATGTGCTGATGATCGACGCCCGTCTGAGCGAAGCGCAGTACGGGCTGGTGAGTGCCGAGCAGAATTATACCGTCGCGCTGCACAATTTCAACATCCTGCGCGGCACGGATCCCGACCTTGCGGTGGAACTTGCCCAGGGCATCCGCGATTCGCTGCCGCAGCCTGCGCGCCTGCTGCCCGACGAGGTGCTGGGGCGCCGTCCGGACTATATGGCTGCCCGGTTGCGCAGCGAACAGGCCGACGCGGGTATCCGGGCGGCGCGCGCGCCGTTCAATCCGCAGGTGAGCGTCGGCATCGGCGGCTCGTGGCAGCCGTATTTCCCCAACCGGACGGGCGCCACGACGGTCGACGGCTCGGCGTTCGTGAAACTCACGCTCCCGATTTTCCATTGGGGCGAACGCCGCCGCGCCACGGGTGCGGCACGCGCCGTCCAGCGGCAGAGCGAGTGGAACACCGCGCTGCTGCACGACAATATCGTGCGCGACGAGATGAACGGCTGGACGGCGCTGGTCAACAGCAGGGCACAGGTCGATGCCACGGAGCAGAGCCTGCGCATCGCCGGCGAAAACCTCGACATCAGCACCTATTCCTACGGCGAGGGGCTCTCTACGATCCTCGATGTGTTGCAGGCGCAGCTGAGCTGGATACAGCTCTACACCAATGCAATCAAGGCTCATTACAACTATGCCGTGGCGGTATCGGACTACCTGCGCATCACGGCGCAGTGAGCGGCGGCAGGCAGGCCTTGCCCGGCAGGCCGTCGCGGCGGGGATGCCTGTTCCGGCTGCGGAAACCGCATGGCCGAGACCGCCTCTTCGGGACGCCGCCGCCGGTTTCCTGCCGGCGGGGCACAAAAAACGGGGATTTTAAATGAAAATCCCCGTTTTTCGTATCCCTGCCTGTCGTTTCAGGCTTTCGCAGGCTCGGTGCTGACCACCGCGATTTCGTGCGATACGGGTGCGACCTTGCGCAGCATCTGCATCATGCCGCAGTACTTTTCGTGCGCCAGCGTCACCGCACGGCTCACTTTGGCCTGGTCGTCCTCGGTGTCGCATTCGATGTTGTAGACTACGTGGAACGATTTGAAGGTGCTTTCGGATTGGGGCGTTTCGTCCGAGAGCTCGCCCGAAATGCCGATCTCGAAGCGTTTGGGGCGGAAGCGTTCCTTATCCATAATCATCAGGGCTGTCTTGCCGACGCATTTCGCCGCGGCATAGAGCAGCAGTGTCTTGGGGTTCATCTCTTCGCAGCGGGCCCGCCTTCGGACGTGAAGTCCGCATCCCCGGAGAGTTGCAGCGTTACTTTCTTTCGATCATAAGTCACAGAATTTATGTTGAACGCTGCAAGCGGGCAAGAATCGTACCTTACCGGTATGCCCCGCGGTTTCCGCCGCCGTTTCCGTACGGCGGACGGGGTGCACGATCTTAAAGCAGGTGCCCTCGCCCGGCGCGGAGACGACCGATATCTCGCCGCCGAGTATTTCAATGATCGTGCGGCAGATGGAAAGCCCCAGCCCGACGCCCTTCGCATTGGAGTCGGTTTTGTAGAAACGCTCGAATATCCGGCCCACGTGCTCCTGCGAAATGCCTTTCCCCGTATCCCTGACGAACAGTTCGACCTCTCCCGCGCCCTCGTCCGTGCGGTACCCGAATGTAATGCTGCCCCTGTCGGTAAACTTCGCGGCGTTGTTTATCAGGTTGTTGACGACCTGTTTCAGCCGCGAGGCATCGGTGCGGATTGTCGTGTCGGCCTGCGGGAGTTCGAGCCTCAGTTCGACCTGCGGGGGCATGGTGAGCAGTTGGGACTGGTAGATGTCCGACAGCAGCGTGTGCAGCGACTGGTCGCCGAAATAGAACTCCATGGTGTTCGACTCGATCTTCGAAAGGTCGAGGATGTCCGAGATCAGGCGCAGCAACTGGTCGCCGTTGGCCGTGATCAGGCGACTGTACTCCTGCCTTTCCGTTTCACTGAAGGGGACGTCGTCGCATGTCACGAGGTTGGCGAAGCCGATGATGGCGTTGAGAGGCGTCCGGATTTCATGGCTCATGTTGGCCAGGAACGCCGATTTGAGCCGGTCGTTTTCGCGGGCCTTGTCGCGGGCTTCGCGCAGACGTCCTTCGATCTCCTTGTGGGGCTGGATGCTCTGGCAGATACCCACCACGCGATAGGGCGAGCCGTCGTGTGCCTGCCCCAGGTATACGGATTGTCCCTCGAACCATTCCCATGTCCCGTCGCAGCGGCGGACGCGGTAGGCGTATGCCTCGGGGGTGAGTATCCCGGATAGCTGCTTTGCGAATGCTGCGGAAAGGGTTTCCCGGTCGTCGGGATGGAGCATGTCGAAAAAGGCCCCGGGACTCATCGAACAGTCGCCGCGCGGGATGCCGACGTGGTCGAACCAGCGGGCGTCGATGACCATTCTGCCGTTGTCCAGGTCGAAGAACCACGGGAAAATTTTCGTTTGCGCCATCGCCATGTCGAGAATGAACCTGCGGCAGACTTCCTCTTCGATGTCCCGGAACAGGAATACTATCCGGCGCAGTTTTCTATGCCGGTCGTAGTGGCCGACGAAGCGGCCTTCGATATAGAATTTCAGATTGTCCCTGCCGGATAGCTGTATATACGCTCCACGGCGGCAGATCGCCGTAGGTTTTGTGCTGTTCCAGCCCTTTGAAAATAGCGGGCAGAAGGTCTTTTTTATCATGACAGACAGAGAACAGGTCGGAAATCCTCAGCGGATGCGGAAAATCCCCCCCCCGAGGCGGAGTGCTTTGAATGCCTGCATGTTGATATCCGTTAATTCCCCTTCGGGCGTCAGCTCGATGCAGGCAACGGAAACCCGGCTGAGCGTGTCGCGCACGGCCGGGGCCTGTATCCCCGGCGCGAGGGCGGGCTTGTTACGATGGAAGAGACGCAATTTCATGTTGACTGGGTTAAGGGCGTAACGGTCTGGCTAAGGTATGGATAATTTTCAACAGATGCAAACCGTCCCGGTCGCCGCCGGGGTGTCGGTTCCGGTTTTATACCGGTATATTTGGGACAGGGGTATGCGGGGAAGGCAAATTTTCGTATATTTGCCCTTTGTAAGAATTTATGTGCGTATGCGGAAAAAACTGAGCTTGTTGCTGACCCTCGCGCTGTGCGCGGTATACCCTGCGGGTGCAGGCCGGGGAGCCCGAAAGTGAGACCTTTATCGAGCGGGGACGGTCGTTGTTCGACTACGGCCGCTGGAGCGATGCCCGGCATGAGTTCCTCCGGGCCCGGGACGTGCTCGCGCCTTCCGACCGTGTCGCGGCGCAGACGGTCGATTTCTACCTGGCGGCCTGTGCCGTCGAGCTGGGCAGCCGCGATGCCGAAGGGGCGCTCCGCGATTTCGAGGCACGTTATCCCGGTTCGGTCTACGCCAACGACGTGCGGTTTTCGCTGGGGTCGCTCTATTGCGCCGAGGGCGATATGAGGCGTGCCCGCGAGGCCTTCGCAAAGACCGATTACAAGGCGCTGAGCCGCTCACGCAAGGAGCAGTACGACATCCGCATGGGCTATGTCGAATTCACCGACGGCAATTACGACAAGGCTTTCGGTTATTTTGACCGCATCGGCCCCCCAGAGCGAATATGCCGACCATGCACTCTATTACAAATCCTATATCGACTATGCCGAAGGCCGTTACGGCCGTGCCAAGCAGGGCTTCACGGCTTTGCAGCGCAGCGACGCCTACCGCGACGTGGTGCCGTACTACCTGCTGCAGATCGAATTTCACGAGGGCAACTACCGCTATGTCGTCGAGAACGGCGACGAACTGGTGCGCCGTGCCGTGCCCGAACGCCGGCAGGAACTGGAGCGTATCATCGCCGAATCGTGGTTTCACCTGGGCGACTATAACAAGACCATCGGGCACCTGGACGCTCTTTACGGCTGCCGGCGGCGAACTCGACCGTGACGGCAGCTACCTAATGGGCTTCTCGCTTTACCGCACGGCACGCTATCCCGAGGCCGCGGAGTTCCTGCGCAAGGCCTGCGGTGCCGAGGATGCGTTGACGCAGAATGCCTCGTACCACCTGGCCGACTGCTATCTGCGTGCGGGTGACAAGCAGGCCGCCATGCAGGCGTTCGCCATGGCAGCGGACGACAAGCTCGATCCGGTGATCGCCGAAGACGCGCTGTTCAACTACGGCAAACTGCAATACGAGCTGGGCGGCGGTGCCTTCAACGGCGCGATCAACGTGCTGACGCGCTATGTCGCGCAGTATCCCGATTCTCCGCGCGTGGGCGAAGCCCGTTCGCTGCTGATCGCGGCCTACTACAATTCCAACGATTACGACGCGGCTTACCGGGCCATCAAATCCTTCCCGACGCAGGATGCCGACATCCGCGCCGCATTGCAGAAGATCACCTATTTCCGCGGCCTGGAGGCGTACAGCGCCGGCGACATGCGTGCCGCGCAGCGTTACCTGGCCGAATCCGCGGCCATCAATGTCAGCCCCAAATACAGTGCGCTCAACTCCTTCTGGCAGGGCGAAATCGCCTTCGCACAGGGCGACTACCCGGTGGCGGCGGCCAAATACAACGCCTACCTGAAGCGTGCCCCCCGCAGCGAAAAGGAGTATGCCATGGCGCTGTACAACCTCGGCTACTGCGATTTCTCGCGCAAGGACATGACCGGAGCGCGCAGTGCGTTCGAGAAGTTCCTCGAAACCTATCCGGCCCGCGACCGCTACCGCGCCGATGCCTACAACCGGCTGGGCGACATCCGCTATTCCGACCGCGAATTTGAAGCGGCCGTGGGGGATTACGACCGTGCCGTTGCGCTGAACACCCCCGAACGCTATTACGCACAGTATAAACGCGCCGTGACGCTCGGCATCCTCGGGCGCACGGAGCCCAAGCTGCAGGCGCTGCGGCAGATCGTTACTGCAGGGCAGGGCGACTATGTCGATGCCGCCTCGTACGAGCTCGGCCGTTCCTATATCGCGCAGGAACGCTATGCCGAAGGTGCCGGACAATTGGAACGGTTCATTGCCGACTATCCCTCGTCGCCGCGCCGTGCACAGGCGCTTGCCGACCTGGGGCTCGCCTACCTCAACCTGGGGGACAAGGAAAAGTCGCTGAAATATTACGACATGGTGGTCGAGACGGCCCCGCAGTCGTCCGAAGCCAAAGGGGCCATGCAGGGTATCCGCGAGATCTATGTCTCGGACGGCAAGGTCGACGACTATTTCGATTATGCCGCCAGGGTGGGCATGGAGAGCGACCTGACAGCCATGTCGCGCGACTCGCTGTCGTTTGCCGCCGCCCAGAAACTTTACCTGGCGGGGCAGACCGACGCTGCCGCCAAGTCGCTGCGCAGTTATGTCAAGAGTTACCCCAAGGGCTATTACCTGAACGATGCGCTCTATTTCCTGAGCGACTGTTACCTCCGCACGGGCGAGCGCGGCGATGCTATCGAAACCCTCACCGAACTGGCCGGGCAGGGTACGAACCAGTATTCGGTCACGGTGCTCGAGAAACTTTCGGAGCTGACCTATGAGGACAAGCGTTACGACGAGGCCGCCGCCGCATTCCGCAAGCTGTACGACGTCACGACGACGGTGGCCGGGCGCGAGGATGCCATGACGGGCTACGTGCGCGCCACGCTGGCCGGGGGCGACGCTTCGAAAATCGAGGCGATGGCTGCCGATGTCGCCGCGCATCCCGATGCCGGGGCCGTGGCGCTGCGCGAATCGAAATTCGCATGGGCGGAGTTGCTGCGGCAGCAGGATCGCCGTGCCGATGCCGTGAAGCTTTACAGGGAACTGGCCGCGGACGTCCGCTCGAAGGAGGGTTCCGCCGCTGCCTATTACGTGCTGGAGGATACCTTCGAAAAGGGCGATATGGACAAGACCGAGAAGGCGATATTCGCCTATTCCGAACGGGAGCCGCAGGCGTACTGGCTGGCCAAGGCCTTTATCCTGCTGGGCGACGTCTATGTCCGCAAGGGCGACAATTTCCAGGCTCGGGCGACCTACCAGAGCGTCGCCGACGGCTATTCGCCTGCCGACGACGGGATCGTGGACGAAGCCAAGGAACGGATCGCAAAACTGAACTGACGATGAAACGCATGTTGTTTGTAGCCGCGCTGATGGCGGCATTGCCCCTGGGGCGCGAGCGCGCAGGTCGAGAAACGGGTCGAAGTGACCAAGGCCTATGTGCCGAGTGTGGAGGGGGCGTCGAAACTCGCTGTCGTGCCCGACATGACCGATACGGTGAAGATGCGTCCCGAGATCGACTATACGATCACGCCGCTGTCGTTGCAGACCACCCTCGCCACGCGGCCGATCCGCCCTGCGACGGTAACCTACTGGGAATTCAACCGCCCGCTGCCTTTCTACCTCAAGGCCGGGATGGGCTACCCGTTCAATTCGGTGTTGGATTTCTATGCTTCGAGCCAGAACCCCGGGACAGGGTATGTGGTGGGCTATGTCAACCACGAGGGGCGCTATTCCAAGATCGGGAACGACTTTGGCGTCAAGAACAATTCGACGCGGATGCTCAACCGCATCGGCGCCGCTGCGGGTAAATATTTCGGCCGTCACGTGCTCGAGGGCGACCTCTCCTACGAGAACCGCATGTACCACCGCTACGGTATGTATCTCGCGCCGGACTTCTCTGCCGATGCCGTACCCGGTTCGATGGCCGATTACGGCGATGCGAACATCGCGGTGCGCTTCGGCGACGATTTCCAGGATCTGAGCCGTGTGAATTTCGAAATCGCCATCCGGGGCGGCATGTTTTTCGACCACTCCGAGTGGCCGGATTATAACGACAAGGCGCGTCAGACCACGCTGGAGACCCACGCGAAGATCGCCCGCGGTTTCGGGCGCCACCGCCTTGCCGCCGAGATCGGTTACGAGCGGCTCGCCGGACAGAAGGCCCTCGACGAATATAACCAGCAATTGATACATGCCGCGCTGCGTTACGGTATCGAGGGCGGGGTAGTGCGCCTCGAGGTCGGTGCCGATTATTACCACGACAAGGTCAAGTCCGTCGAAGCGGAAAATTATATCATTCCTTTCGTGCGGCTGAACCTGAACCTCGGTACGGACGGGCTGTGCCCGTTCTTCGAGATGGACGGCGACGTCCGCGAGAACAGTTACCGTTCGCTTACGAAGCTGAATCCCTATCTGCTGAATCCCGTATTCGGGACTAAGAGTTCGGTCGATTACAACGGCCGCTTCGGTATCGGGGGCAGTATCTGGCGCGGGAAGTTCGACTACCGGGCCTATGCCGGGTTCTCGATCCGTGACAACCACCTTTACTGGTATAGTGCCGATGTCGTGCAGGGGAGCGATATTCTTGCCGCCGGGCTGACCATGCTGCCGTCGATGGCCCGCCAGACCGTCTTGTCGTTCAACGGCGAGGTGACGTGGCGTCCCGCGAGCAGTTTCCGGACGGAGTTGGGCGTGCACGGCTATATCTATAACGACGACGAGACCAAACTCCATAACGGTGCCCCGGCTTTCGATGGCAATTTTTCCGCCCACTACGACGGCCGCAAGATTTCGTTCGGCGCGGGCATCTGGCTGCAAAGCACCCGTAAATGGTCCGACTACCAGTTGGATGCAGCATCCGGGGCGGAGAGTTTCGGCAGTGTCGAAGTGCCCTTTGCCGCCGACCTGCGGGTCAATTTCGACTGGAAGGTTTCGGGACGCATTACGCTCTTCGCCGAGGGCCGTAACCTGATCAACCGCCGCCTGTACCAATACCCGTGGTATCCGGAATACGGGGCAAATTTCACGGTCGGGGTGAAGGCCAACTTCTGAAATCCCACCTCCGGTCTGTGACGCGGGGTATTGCCATGGTTTTTTGCCGGAATTCGCACATTTATGTGACATATTCAAAAAATATATTAATTTTGTGAAGCCTGACATGGTATAAATACAACTTTTTGAACTTATATGGCACTGAAGAACCTCCCCAAGATATGTCCCTCCTGCGGTAAACGATTGAGCGTACAAGCGATGCATTGCAACGGATGCGATACGCATATCGAAGGCGACTACAACCTCCCGGTGATGATGCAGCTTTCGGCTCCCGACCAGCAATTCGTGCTCGATTTCGTAAAAGCAGCGGCTCCCTGAAGGAGATGGCGCAGAAATTAGGGCTCAGTTACCCTACGGTACGCAACCGTTTGGACGACATAATTGCTCAACTTAATCAATTCGAAGGCGATGAACAGGATTCTTAACCCGTTTGAATACCTTTCTACCGGGAAAGCGCTCGGCTGGGGCCTTGCCGGGACTCTTTTTTCCATCTGCCTGCTGACGGCGGTGAGCTGGCCTGTCGGGGACGATTTGTCGAAGATCGTCACGATCCTCTCTTCGAACCTGCTTTTGTGGATTCCCCTTTCGCTGTTGCTCTACGTGCTGGCCCTGCTCTTCTCGCCGTCGCGTATCCGCGCAGTCGATATCTTTGCCACGAACCTTTTTGCCATGTTGCCCACGATCGTCATACTCGGGGTGCTGAGCGTGCCTTCGAAATGGCTGGGAGGGCTTGTCTGCGAGCCCCGCAGCGCCTGCGAGGTGATGAAGCTCGCAGGGTATAACCTGATCGTGATCCTGCTGTCGGTCTCGATGGTCTGGTCGATGGTCTGGGGCTGTTTCGCCTACCTCGTCTCGGCCAATATGAAGGGTGGCGCGGGATTTCCATCTTTGTCATCTGCTATGTTTTCGTCAGCGTCGTCAACCAGTTGCTGATCGCCTATTCGAAATAAAATACCGGAATCATGCCGCGCGGGACGTCTTCGTCCCGTTTTTTATGCCTTTACTGGAATGCACTGGCCGGCTGCTGCATCCGGTATGCATTTTTTTGCCGGCAACACAATACGATTGGATTTTATGCCGGCGGCAGGTTTGTTCGTTGACGTTTTTTCATGCCGCGATGGAGCAAAAAAGCGGTGCCCGGGGCTGTGTGACCCGGGCACCGTATAACAAAAAAAGGGTGAGCTCCTTATATCGCACCGCTACAACCACATACCCTTGCTCGATTCCTCGCCTGGGGGATTCTGTAGGAGCTGGTCGTATAAGACTCACCCGGGCACAAAAGTAGGAATTTTTTATATCTTTGCAAAAATTTTCGGCCCGATGCGTAAAAAAACTTTTCGCTATATCCTTTTCGCCTGCCTTGCGTGCCTGCTTGTCGCGGGGGTTGTCCTGCGGCAGCAATTTTACGGGAATGCCGTGCGCGCGGGGCGCGACCTCTATATCGGCAGCCGTGCCGACTACCAAAGCCTCACCGATTCCTTGCTGCCCCGGCTCAGGCACCATTGGGCTTTTGGTGTCTATGCCCGGCGCATCAACCTGCCGGAGACGTTCAAGCCCGGCCACTATGTGCTGGAGCCCGGGATGAGCGTGATCCGGGTAGCGCGGATGCTCAAACTGGGGCTTCAAACCCCTGTACGGGTTTCGATCAACAATGCCCGCATTCCGGCGCAGCTCGCGCAGAAACTCGCCCGGCAGATCGACGCCGACTCCACGGCGATCATGCAGGTGCTGACCTCGCCCGAAGTGGCGCGTGGCGTGGGGTTCGACAGCGTGACGCTCTTTTCGATGTTCATTCCCAACACCTACGAGTTCTACTGGACGGTGACGCCCGAAGAGTTCGTGCAGCGCATGAAGCGCGAGTACGACCGTTTCTGGACGCCCGGGCGCGACGCCCTGCGCGAACGCAGCGGTCTGAGCCGGTTCGAAGTCATGACCCTTGCGTCGATCGTCTATGAAGAGACGCGCAAGACCGACGAGATGCCCCGCGTCGCACGGCGTATACGTCAACCGGCTGGAAAAGGGAATGCCCCTGCAGGCCGATCCGACGGTCAAGTATGCCATGCAGGATTTCGGCCTGCGCCGCATCCTGCACAAACACCTGAAATACGAGTCGCCCTACAATACCTACCGGAACAAGGGGCTGCCGCCTTCGCCGATCTGCATGCCCGGCATCGGCGCCATCGACGCCGTGCTCAATTTCGAGGAGCACGACTACCTTTTCTTCTGTGCGCGGGCGACGTTCGACGGTTACCACAACTTCGCACGGACGCTCCGCGAGCACAATGCCAATGCCCGGGCTTACAGCGCCGAACTGAACCGGCGCAAGATTAAATAATTTTTCGTACATTTGTCCTGATGCTTACGAAGATCTACGAACAGAACCCCTCGGGCGGGAATTGCAGAAGGTAGTCGACGTGCTCGTCCACGACGGGATCGTCATCTATCCGACCGACAGCGTCTATGCTTTCGGCTGTTCGCTCCATTCGCCCAAGGCCATCGAACGCCTGCGGCGGATGAAGGGTAAGGATGCCGAGGCCTTTTCGGTGGTCTTCGGGGATATCGCCCAGGTGGCGGAATATTGCCGCGTGGACAACACGGCGTTCCGGATCCTGAAACGGAACCTGCCGGGGCCCTTCACGTTCGTGCTCACGGCATCCTCGCGCGTGCCCGACAAGGCGCTTGAAAAGCGCCGTACGATCGGCATCCGCATTCCGGACAACGCCATATCCCGCGCCATCGTCGCCGCACTGGGCTGCCCGCTCGTCACCACATCGGTGAAGGACGACGACCAGGTCGTGGAGTATACCACCGATCCCGAACTGATCCATGAGCGCTATGGCCGCGACGTGGCGCTTGTGATCGACGGCGGCATGGGGGACAATGTTCCCACGACGGTCGTAGACCTTACGGGCGACGAGCCCGAAGTGCTGCGCGAGGGCAAAGGGGAACTGCAATGAGATTAATATAAACAGTATATGGAAAAAACGAATTTCTGGAAAGATGTCGCCAAGTACGGCGCGATCATAGGCGCCCTGCTGGCCGTCTCGTTCATGTTGGAAACCCGATTGCAGATTTCGGCCAGTTTCGGCCTGTACGCAATCGAATGGATTGCCGTCGTCGTGCTGCATTACTATCTGCTGCACCGTTTCACGCGCCGGTATTCGATGATGTATACCGCCGAGGAGGGTTTCTCCTTCGGGCAGGGATATGCTTACATCCTCTCCGTTTCGACCGTTGCGGGGCTCATCGTCGGTATCGTGCAATACCTTTACCTGCACTTTTTCATCGGTTACGCCAACTATACGGAGCGTACCACAGCCGCATTATCCGATTTTATAGGGCGGAACGGCGGGGTGCCGGCCAACATGGAATCCATGCTGTCGCAGATGTTCGACCAAATACAGAATACCCCCGAACCTTCTTTTTAAGAACCCTGTGGGCCGTAACTTTCGTGAGTATTCTGTTCGGTGCCGTTTTCGGCCTTATCATTGCAGGCGTGTTGTCGCGTGCGCCCAAACCGTTCGATACCCCGCTAAGCGAATAGGGACATACCGTGAATAATAAACTGGACATATCCGTCGTAGTACCACTCTACAATGAGGCCGAGTCCCTGCCCGAACTGGTAGCATGGATCGACCGCGTTGCCGTGTCGCATGGCTATGCCTACGAGGTGATCCTCGTGGACGACGGTTCGTCAGACGGCTCCTGGGAGGTTGTCGAATCGCTCCGGGAGAAGTCCCCGGCGATCCGCGGCATCGGCTTCGCCCGCAATTACGGCAAGTCGGCGGCCCTGTACTGCGGTTTCGCGGCAGCCGAAGGCGAGGTCGTCATCACGATGGATGCCGACCTGCAGGATTCGCCCGACGAGATTCCCGAACTGCGCCGCATGATCCTCGAAGAAGGGTACGACCTGGTATCCGGCTGGAAGAAGAAGCGCCGCGACCCGGTCGGCAAACGCTGGCCGAGCAAATTCTTCAACTGGACGGCGCGCCGGGTCTCCGGCATCAAACTCCACGATTTCAACTGCGGGCTGAAGGCCTACCGCCGCAAGGTCGTCAAGTCGATCGAGGTCTACGGCGAAATGCACCGTTTCATTCCGATTCTGGCGAAGCAGGCCGGGTTCCGCCGTATCGGCGAAAAGGCCGTCGAGCACCACGCCCGCAAATACGGCTGTTCGAAGTTCGGCCTCGAACGTACCGTGAAAGGCTACCTGGATCTGATCACCGTGCTGTTCATGACGCATTTCGGCCGCTCGCCGATGTATTTCTTCGGCAGTCTGGGGACGCTGATGTTCCTTATCGGCGGCGGGACTACGGTGTGGATCATTGCCGCAAAGATCTGGAAACAGGTGCACGGGCTGTCGCTGCGCCCGGTCACCGATCAGCCGCTCTTTTACCTGGCGATCCTCGCCGTGATCCTCGGCGTGCAGTTGTTCCTGGCGGGGTTCCTGGGCGAGCTCATCAACCGGGGGTCGTCGGATAGGAATAAGTATCTGATTGATAAAACTTTGTAAATAATTATGATACAACGAATCCAAACACTCCATCTGCTCATCGTCACGGCGCTCATGGCCGTTACGCTCTTTGCCCCGCTGGCTTGGTTCGCGGGCGACGCGGGTGAGTTCCGGCTCTATGCCTTTTCCCTGCAGACCTCGGCCGGAGAGGCTGTACAGTCGACCGTCTACATGGGCGTCGTGCTGGCACTGGCCTGCGTGCTGCCTTTCATTACGATCTTCCTGTTCAAACGCCGCCTGCTCCAGATCCGGCTCTGTGTCGTGGAGATCGTGCTGCTGATCGGTTCTGCGGTTATGGAAGCGGCCTATTATTTCCTCAGTTGGCGGGTTCTTTTCCGAACTTTCGTTCCATACGCAGGGTTTCCGGCCCGCCATCGCACTGCCGCTCGTGTGCCTGCTGTTCGCCTACCTCGCTGCACGGGCTGTTTTCCGCGACGAACTGATGGTACGTGCCGCCGATAGAATACGCTGACGCGCGCCATACGACCGGACGTGGCATCAATCGGCCCGTCCGCTGAATATATCCCGCTTGCGGGATATATTTTTTTGTGCCTGCCGGAGCCGTCCGGCGGTTGAAAGGCATTCCTTGGCATTCGATTTGAAGCGGATATACAGGAAATTAGGAAATTCATTCATTCCTGTCTAAAATAAACGCTTCTATGAAAAAATCGAACTTTTGGAAGTTATTGTCCGGCACGGTGTTCTTTGCCACCGTGGCTCTGGCCTCATGTGTGGACGATAACGACGACAAGGGGATGCCTTATCTCGAAGTCACCCCCGACGTGCTCACGTTCAATGCCGACGGTGCCCCGGAAGGCGCCTCCGCATTCACCGTAAAGAGCAACCGCCCCTGGACGCTCGAAGTGCTGGAGGGCAGCGACTGGGTTACGCCCTCCGCAACTCAGGGCTCGGGCGACGGTACCGTCGAATTCACCATCCCCGCGAGCAACGTGGGCCGTATCGCCAAGCTCTCGTTCAACCTGAAGAACGCATATGGCGCCTATTGGACGAAAGAGGTCACCATCGAGCAGGGGCGAGGCGCCCAAGGCCGGCGAGGTGAGCGCGCTGGTGGCCTACATCAAGAACACGTGGCCGAGCCTCGAAAGCGGTACCGAAGAGCTGAATTACAGCCAAAAGACGATTCCCGCCGTGATCCTCGCCAACAACGAGGGCGGCAATAATTTCGGCAAGCTCTATGTCGGCGACAACATCACGCTGCCCAACTCGGCCATCATCCTTTACAGCACGACCGAGTTTACCCGCGATAACAGCGCGAAATATCCCGTCGGCAAGAAGGTCACGCTCGACTTGTCGGCTGCCCAGTATGCGCCCTACGGCAATCTGCGCGAGCTGAAGAACGTCGTGGTGACCGTCTCCGACGATCCCGCCGTCGAGGTGGCCGTGCCGACGCTTTCGGCCGCGACGCTCAACGAGGGCAATTATCAGGGGGCAGTATGTCCGGGTCACGAACCTCACGCCGCAGTCGTCGTTCGTCGGCGAGGCGTGGGCGACTTCCGCCAAGCGCGTCGTGCGCTTCGATGCCGCCGGAGGCGAGACTGTCCAGAGCTATATGGCTACGGCAACCGATGCCGCCGGTTTCGCCGCGATCACGATCGCCGACAAGACGGGCGCCCTGCTCGGTACCGCCGAACAGAATTTCAAGAACATACAGGTCATCCCGACCACGCCTTCGGACGTGGCCGCATTCGTCGCTTCGGGGGCTTCGCTCGGCATCTCGCCCGAGGATAACCTCGTGCTGGCTTCGACGTCGGGCGCTACGGCGACCGTGACCGTCACGGCCAACATCGCGTGGACGGCCACCATGAGCGGCGACGGCTTCACGATCTCACCCCAGGGCGGGGGATAACAACGGTACGGTCACCGTCACGGCGACCGCAGCCAATGAAACCTCCGCATCGAAAGACCTGGGCAGCATCACCTTCTCGGGCGAGGGCGTCACGCCGCTGACCCTGCGTGTCGCGCAGGCCGCCAAGCCGAGTGCCGAGCCCAAGACGGTTGCCGAATTCGTTGCCTTCGTCAAGGGGCTGGCGCCTGCTTCAGGTGCCGAGGCTTCGCTCGGCGAGTGGACGGGACAGACCGTTCAGGGGATATATTGCCGCCAACGACGCGGGCGGCAACCTTTACCAGATGATCTCCGTCGTGGATAACACCGGGGATGCCGGTTCGGGTATCCTGCTCGGCGATGCGGCGTACGAAACCGTCGCCGACTACCCGGTCGGCGCCCGGATCACGCTGACCCTCGATGCGACGAGTACGGTCTACAATTCCTATGGCCTGTATAAGATCAATAAGGTAACGACCGCGGTCGACAACTCGTCGCCCGTGCAGATGGTCGTGCCGTCCGTCACCCTCGCGCAGTTCAATTCGAACGATTATATGGGTATGAACGTGAAGGTTACGGGGCTCGCATTCAAGGGCGAGGCCGGCGAGATGTGGTACAGCGGTACAGCCAACTATTCGACCCGCCTGTTTACCGACGGGAGCGGCGACCTGGCTGTGCGTACCTACAAGACCGTCGCATGGGGCGGCGAGTTGATCTCGTCGACCGTGACGGCCGGTTCGCTGACCGGCGTGGCCGAAGTCTACGACGGTGCGGCGCAGCTCTACCCGCAGTCCGCGGCGGATGTCGCCGACTTCAAGGTCGATGCTTCGACGCCCGTGATTACGGAGGTCGACCCCGCATCGCTGACCTGGGGCGCCGAGGAGACGGTAACCAAGGATGTTGAGGTTACGGTCGTCAACCTCGGGTCGAACGCCCTGACGGTCGATAACGATGCGATTGCGCCCTTCACGGCCGTAGTCAACGGTACCACCGTTACCGTCACGCCTCCGGCTCCCAACACGACCTCCGACGACATCGTGCGCACGATGACCGTCTCGGTTGCGGGCGGTAACAGCCGCGAGGTTACGCTCACGCAGTTCGCGGCCGGGTCGGGCGGCGATACCAAGGGCATCTATACCTCCATGAGCCAGTTCATCCCGGCTTCCACCAGCACGACCGACCGTTACTATCCTTCCAACTCGACGATCGACGGCCAGCCCGCTACGGGTTTTAAGCTCGGTACGAGCAGCCTTGCCGGCGTATTCACCTCCGAGGCGCTGGGAGCATCCCTCACGGGCGACAAGAAACTTTCGTTCTATGCCGTGGCATGGACGGGCAAGGCCGCCACGGTCTACATCCGTGTCAACAACGGCGGAGCGGTGAGCGGTGACGGCAGCCATGCGATCACGGCCAGCGCCGGGGCCACGGGGTCGGGCAACGACTTCACCTTCACCGACGTGACCGATTCCGATTACTATACCTTCCAGCTCACGGGGCTGACCGCCGCATCGACCGTGACGATCTCCACGTCGCCCGACTTCACGGCGGCATCGGATCGCAATACGGGGCGTGCCATCGTGTTGGGCGTACAGGTCTATTGATATGAAGAGGATGCGTAAATATCTGATACGAACGCTCCTCGGGGTTGCTGCGGTCGTGGCGGCGGGTTTCGCCGCCACCTCCTGCAGCGACGATTCCGATTCGGGTTCCGGGGTATTCCGCGTGGAGTGGGATCCCACCAAGACCGTGCACCCCCGACCGGGAGGGCGCTGCCGTGCTGATCGTGGACGGCCGCGAGGGGACGTCGTGGAGGGCCGAGATCACGGCGGGCGCCGACTGGGTTTCGTTCAACCGTACGGCTCCGGGCGGGCAGACCGTCAAGACCGGAATTGCCGGAACGAGCCTCGCGGCCCGCAATCAGTATGTCTATTACTGGCCGAACGACACGAAGGACGAGCGGCATGCCATGATCCGCTTCACGTTCGACGGGCAGGCGCCCCTCGAACTGGAACTCACACAATACAGCACCTCGGCTGCCGACGATGTCTACCAGACGGGCCATAACCTTGTCTGGCCGGAAATCCCGGCCCGGAAATCCGACGATGCGTATGTCTATGTGACGCATTTCGCCCTGCTGCGCAACCAGAATACGGGTGTAACCTACAACGCCCGCAACTTTACGATGTGCTTCGACAAGACCAAGTTCGCCGCCTGGTGGGTGGCCTATCCGCTCCACAGCGCTTACACGGGTTCGGGGCGTGTCGAAACCTGGGTATACGACCCCAAGATCGCCGCCGAGTACCAGGCCAACCTGACCAAAAGCTATCCGGCACGGAATTTCGACCGCGGGCACCAGATCCCCAACGCCGACCGCAGCGGGAATGCCACGATGCAGGCACAGACCTTCTATTTCTCGAATATGACGCCCCAGAATTACAGCCTGAACCAGAATCCCTGGGCGGCGCTCGAGAAGATGGCGCGCGATAACTGGATGTGCTCCGATACGCTCTATGTCGTCACGGGCGCCTATTGGAATCCCGGCAGCACCTTTGCAACGCCCGATATCGACGGCAAGCAGTGCCCCGTGCCGAACTACTATTTCAAGGTGTTCGTCCGCACGGTCAAGGGCAATGTCCGCCAGGCGGGCGACCGGCTGGGCGACTATCCGGCCGACCAGCTGAAGTCCATCGGGTTCTGGGTCGAAAATGCGGGCGGGCAGGGGAGTGCCCGGAGCTGGGTGAAAAGCGTTTCGGAGGTCGAAAGCCTCACGGGTTTCGAATTCTTCCCTTCGGTGCCTGCCGCCGTCAAGGCGCAGAAAGACGCCGCCTCGTGGGGACTGTAAAACCTTAAAATTTCAGAACGATGAAAAAACGATTGATATTCACCCTGTTGCTGGCGGCATTCATTGTGGCGTGCTTCGCGCAGAAGCCCTACAAGGTGATGTTCTACAACCTGGAGAATTTCTTCGATACGATCAACGACCCCGAGGTGCTCGACGACGAGTTCACCCCCGAAGGGCCCAAACAGTGGAACTCGGCCAAGTACAACCGCAAGCTGGGCAACATCGAACGGGTATTGTTCGACCTTGCGGCTGCCGACAAGGTCTATCCTGCCGTGATCGGCGTGTCGGAGGTCGAAAACCGCTCCGTGCTCGAGGATATCGTGGCGGCGCCCAAACTGGCGCCAGCCGATTATCGTATCGTGCACTACGATTCGCCCGAGGCGCGCGGCGTCGACGTGGCTTTTTCTCTACCGCCCCGAAGTCTTCAAACTGGAGGGCAGCTATCCGGTGAAAACCGTCGTGCCGTCGCTCCCTAATTTCAAGACCCGCGACATCCTGACGATGTGGGGAAGGATCGACGACGAACCCTTCTTCTTCATGGTGGCGCACTGGCCTTCGCGGCTGGGCGGCAAGGACGCTTCGGAATTCAAACGCATCGCCGTCGGGGAGCAGATGCGCCGGATCGCCGATTCGGTGCTGAAAGCCGACCCCGCGACCCGGATCGTTGCCATGGGCGACTTCAACGACGACCCGACGGATCCGAGCATGGCCGAAGGCCTGGGTGCCCGAACGCGCATGAAGGAGCTCGAACCCGGCGATTTCTACAATCCCTTCGGGGACATGCTGCGTGCGGGGATCGGTACGCTCGCCTACGGCGACGCCTGGAACCTCTTCGACAACATCGTGGTCTCGGGGAACATGGTCTCGGGCGACGACGGCATGCAACTGCGCAAGGCTCCCGGTTCGAAGTACTACGGCAATATCTTCCGCAGGCATTACATGGTGCAGCGGGAGGGGCAGTACAAAGGTTATCCCCTGCGTACGTACGTGGGAAATAACTTTCAGGGCGGTTACAGCGACCACTTCCCGGTGTATATCTATTTTGCCAAATAAATTACTTACATAGTCTATGAAAATCAAGAGTCTACTAATTTTAGTGCTCTCCGTCGCGACGCTGACCGCCTTTGGACAGGACGGCGGTATCAAGGGCAGGGTCGTTTCGCGTGCGGGGCGTGTGGCCCTCGACGGCGTGAAGGTTACGATGACGCCGGGCGACGTGACCGTGATGTCCGATGAGCGGGGTAATTTCCTCATCGAGAATGTCCCTGCGGGCGAATACTCGCTGCAGTTCGAGACCCCCGAGTTCGAACCCCTCTCCATCGCCGTGCGCGTCGGCTCGCAGGTGCGCGACATCAATGCGGTCGTGTTGGTGCCCGACGTGCCCCGGCAGATGATCGACGACGCCGTGTTCGCCGAGTTCGACATGGAGACCGTCGACGATGCGCAGGCATTGCCTACGTCGCTCTCGGCCTCCAAGGACATCTTCAATAACATCGCGTCCTACAAGTTCAGCGAAATGCGTTTCAATGTCCGCGGTTACGATTCGCAGTACCAAGACGTCTACATGAACGGCATCCGGCTCAACGACGCCCTCACGGGCTATACGCCGTGGTCGCTGTGGAGCGGCCTGAACGACGCCACACGTAACCAGGAGGTGACGTCAGGTATCGTGGCCTCGGACGTCGGGCTGGGCGGCATCGGCGGTATGACCAACATCATCACCAGCCCGTCGCAGATGCGCAAGGGGTTGCGTGCCAGCCTCGTGAACGGCAATTCGATGTACCGTTTCCGTGCGATGGTCACCTATGCCTCGGGCTATCAGGACAACGGCTGGTCGTATGCCTTTTCGGTTTCGACCCGCCAGGGCGGCAACTCCTATGTCGACGGCGTTTACTACAATGCGTTCGGTTATTTCGCCGCCGTCGAAAAGCAGTTCGGCCAGCGCCACCGCCTGGCGCTGACCCTGTTGGGTGCCCCCACCGAACGCGGTGCGCAGCAGGCCGCCACGCAGGAGGCCTACGACCTGGTAGGCAACAACTATTACAACCCCAACTGGGGCTGGCAGGACGGCAAGAAGCGCAATGCCCGCGTGCGTAATAACCACGAACCCATCGTGATGCTCAACTACACGTTCGACATCTCCGACCGTTCGAAGTTGGAGCTGGCCACGGCGCTGCGCTTCGGCAAGAACGGTTACTCGGCACTGACGTGGCAGAACGGCCCCGACCCGCGCCCCGACTACTACCGTTACCTGCCGAGCTATTTCGCACTCGACAAGAACTATGTCGGTGCCGCATGGCAGCAGGTCTACTGGCAGGCCAACTACCGGGACATCCGCCATTTCGACTGGGAGCAGATGTACCAGACCAACTATAACCAGAACGATCCCCTCGACGAGCAGATCTACGGCCCCGGCCGGCGGTCTAACTACATGGTCGAGGAGCGCCATACCGACCAGCTGGACTGGAATCTCGCGGCCAGTTTTTCGCACATCTTCCGCGATGATTCCAGGATCAACGGCGGACTTTCGCTGCGCCGTAACCGTACGGAGTACTACTCGCAGGTGAAAGACCTCCTGGGGGGCGACTATTGGGCCGACATCGACAAATTCGCCGAACGCGATTTCGGTTCGAATACGCAGGCCTACCAGAACAACCTCGACTATTACAACAAGTACGGCCATGCGCATGCCGCCAAGGTGGGCGATAAGTACAGCTACGATTACTATGCCCACGTGCTCAGCACCCGGGCGTGGGCATCGTACGGCTTCAATGTCGGCGGTTTGGGCATCACCGTGGGCGGCGAAGTGGGCTATGCGAAGCTGTGGCGCGAGGGTTTGTGGCGCAAGGGGCTCTTCCCCGACAATTCGAAGGGCGACTCCCGAAAACTGGATTACCTGACCTACAAGGCCAAGGGTAACTTCTCGTACCGCTTCTCCGCGGCGCATGCCGTCGAGGCGAACGTCGTCTACATGCAGGAAGCGCCTGAGTTCCAGTCCTCGTTCGTTTCGCCCCGTACGCGCAACACCACGACACCGGGGCTTTCGGCCGAGCGCGTCCTCGGCGTGGATGCGTCGTACAACCTGCGCTACGGCGATTTCAAGGCGCGCATTTCGGGCTATTATACCCGCATTTACGACCAGTCGAAAGTGATTTCCTATTACGACGACGTGGCCGCCACCTTCACCAATTTCGCCATGAGCGGCATCGACAAGGTGCATTTCGGCCTCGAGGCGGCCGTCTCGATCCCGATCTACCACACGCTCGCCCTGAACGGCGCCGTGAGCTGGGGACAATATACCTACGATTCGAATCCCTATTACCTGCAAACGCAGGACAACAGCGGCGATATCGTCTCCGACGGTTATGTCTACTGGAAGGATTTCCGGGTCGAGAGCACACCCCCAGACGGCCGTCAACGTCGGCCTGTCGTGGCGCTCGAACAACAACATCTACCTCTCGGCCGACTTCAACTATTACAACAACATGTATCTCTCGATGAGCCCGATCTACCGTACCGACGCCGTAATCACGGGCGGTATGGCGCCCGGCGACATCGAACACCTGCGACGCCAGGAGAAGTTCGACTCGGCCTATACGCTCAATGCCAGCATCGGCAAGAACTGGTATATCCACCGCAAGTACACGCTGGGATTCAGCCTCGACGTCAAGAACATCCTGAACAATCAGGACATCAAGACCGGCGGCTATGAGCAGACACGCCTCTCGAAAAATACCGAGACCACCGTGACGACCTACCAGGCTTTCGACTCGAAGTATTTTTTACATGTTCGGTACGACCTATTACCTCAATCTCTATTTCCGTTTCTGACGGCTGGACGAATAAAACATGAATGCTATGGATAAATTATTCAAATTGTTACTGGCGGCTGCCGCAGCCCTGTTTTTCACAGGCTGTTACAGCGATTACCTGAATCCGGGGCCGGCCAGGGTCTACACCCGCGCCGATTTCGAGGCGAAGGGACTGGAATACATTTCCGTCGGGGAGCTGAAGGCGCGCTTCCGGGCCGAGAATGCGGGTATGAACGACGGTGCCGTGGCGTCGTGGACGGTCGACGAGCCGCTGTTCACCTCGGGCAAGGTCATTTCGACCGACCGCTTCGGCAATGTCTACAAGTCGGTATACCTCTACGACGAGGCCTCCGAGTCGGCCATCGAGCTCAAGCTCAATACGGGCAACTACCTGTTCCATCCCGTCGGGCAGATCGTCTACGTCGACCTCGAAGGGCTCGTGCTGGGGAACTACCGCGGCATGGTCAGCATCGGTACGACCTCCTACAATGCGAGCTATTCGAACGACAATATCGAGAGCAAGATTATGCAGGACGAGCACATCTTTTCGGGCGAACAGCAGCCGATGCTGAAGTCCGATACGCTGGTCGTTACGCGCGACAACTACCGGACTGTGCTGTCGGACGACGACCTGGGGCGCCTGGTGCGTTTCGAAGGGGTCGAAAGCCGCTTCGGCACGGCGCTGTGGGGCTACAAGAACACCTTTCCCAATTATTTCGCCAATTCCGTCTCCTACGACGTGAATTCCCCCGGGTGGGAGGATATCGACCAGTGGGCTACCTGGGCGACGATGCGCATGTTGCCCGGTACGAATGCCGACACGTTTTTCTACGGCTCGGCCTGGTTCACCTACGATGCGCAGGCCGCCGGTACCGGCACGAATGCCGCTCCGGGTAACTATGTGGTGCGTACGAGCGGTTACAGCCAGTTCCGCGACAACAAAATCCCCGTATCCGGTTCGGTCGTTGACCTGACGGCCATCTATACCAAGTTTACCAACGGCTCGGGCAATTATGCGACCTACCAGCTGACGCTCAACACCGACCGGGACGTGGTGGTGAAGTGATACCGCCCTCCCGGGACGAGGCGGTGTCCCGATAAGCGTTCATACCCTGCGCAAACCGGGGAGCGTATCCGGGAACCGCATACGAAAAAAGGCTGTCTGACAAATCTCAGACAGCCTTTTTTTTCAGATACCGGCACTCAGCGTTTGTTCCACGCGCTCGAAGTCTGGTAATAGCCGATGGCGCGCGAGACCTGTTCGGGGTTTTCCGTTTCCATCGGTTCGAGGTTGTGGGGATTGTCCTCCGTGGGAACGACCCGGTACTGTTCGAAGCGGCGCACGGGCGAAAGGATCGTGAACACGTCGCCTTCGAGGTAGCCCAGATCCTGGTAGGTTGCGATGAACGCGCGGTTGACATAGCCCTCGTCGTAAATGCTGCGGCCGTAGAAATGCGAGTCGTAACTCATGTTGAGCAGCGAAAGCAGGGTAGGCATCAGGTCGATCTGCGAAACGATGCCCCCGACATGCTGCGGCTCGACGAAGCCCGGGGCGTAGATCAGTGCCGGGATATGGTATTTTTCGAGCGGGATTTCCGTGCGGCCCGCGCTCGATGCGCAGTGGTCGGCCGTGATGAGGAAAATCGTATTGGCGAACCAGGGTTGTTTCGACGCTTCGGCGAAGAACCGCCCCAGTGCATAGTCGGTATACATCACGCCGCCGTTGCGCGACTTGGCGTCGTGCGGTATGCTGACCTTCCCGGCCGGGTAGGTGAACGGGCGGTGGTTGCTCACCGTCATGACATGTGCGAAGAACGGCTTGCCGTCGCCGGCGTCTTCGTTGAGCGTGCGGATGACCTTGCGGTAGGCGTCTTCGTCGCATACGCCCCAGATGTTGGCGAAGGTGATTTCCCCGGGCTCGTACTGCCGTTGGTCGACGATCTCATAGCCGTTGCCCGAGAAGAAGGTCTCCATATTGTCGAAATAGCTGTTGCCGCCGTAAAAATATTTCACGGTGTAACCTTTGTCGCGCAGCAGGGCGCCGGTCGAATGCATCCCCGCATTGTTCGGGCGCTTGATGATGCTTTGTCCCGGGCAGGGCGGCAGCGAAAGCGTCACGGCCTCCAGCCCGCGTACCGTGCGGTTACCCGTGGCATAGACGCGGTCGAACGCCAGGCTCCGGTCGTAGAGCGAGTCGAGCACGGGCGTCAGCTGCCTGGTGTTGCCGAAATGACCCATGAACGAGGCGCTCATGCTCTCGATCGTTATCAGTACGATGTTGCGCCGTATCTCGGGCCCCTCGCTGCGGACGGCATGCAGGTTGTCGCCCGTGCTGCCGTACACACCGTGTACGAACTCCTCGGCCTTGGCTTCGGGCTCGGTGATGTAGAACTGTTCGTAGTCGAGTTCGTTCTTGACGAACGCGTCGTAGAACTTGTAGAGTCCGTTGGCTTGCAATTCGTTCACGTAGACGTTGTCGCTGTCCTGGAACCGGGTATTGAAATGCAGCAGCCAAACCGCCAGTAGCATGGCTGCGATATAGGCCGGCCCGGCGACAGCCTTCCAGCGCCATCCGATCAGCCGGTCGGCCTGCCCCAGGTCGCGGCGGAAAAGGTACCAGGTGATGAGCAGCGTCACTACGATTATCCCGAGCGACATCGGCAGTACGGGGTAGGATTCCATGATGTTGCCCACGACCTCGTTGGTATAGACCAGGTAATCCACGGCGATGAAGTTGTAGCGGACTCCGAATTCGTTCCAGAAGAAATATTCGCTGATCGCGTTGAAGACGATAGCCCCCACGTAGAGCGTGATGATCAGTGCGAACCATACCGTCGTCCAGTAGCTGCGGAATCCCCGGAAGAAGCCGTAGGGCGAACGTCCCGGCCCAGAAGCCGAGGATGCCCGAGGCTACCTGCGGTGCGACGCTGCCGTATTCGGCGAATATCGTGTTGCAGAAGGTCACGTAGCAAAATGCCGCGGCGAGTATTCCGAGGATGATGTAGCTCCACGGTTTGCGGTATTTCGTCTCCGAGACGCTCATCATGAAGAGCCACAGGAAGCCGAAGCCGATCGTTGCGGCACAAAGGTCGTTCATGGCGCCCAGCAGGAATACCTGGCACCACTCGCCCGGTGAAAAACCGAGGTCGCTGGTCTGCCCGTTGAAGAGCAGCACGATGCGGAGTACGAGCCCCGCGACGATCGTCAGAATGGATATTTTAAGATAGAGGCCTGAGACCAGGTTGAGACTACGAGACATGGTGGCAGCACTTTGGTTTAAAATTTTTGCAAAGGTAATATTTTTACCTCCTGTTGCAAACAAAAAGGCAGCCGTTTTCACGGCTGCCTTTCATTCTGTCGGATGGGGGCTTATTTCGCCTCTTCCTTTGCGGGACGCATGATGACTTTCACGAGGTTACCGTCGGAAAGCACCTTCTTGGCCATGGCCTGTACGTCGGCGTCGGTCAGCGTCTTGAGCACCTCTTCGTAATCGGCCAGGTAGTCGAGCCCTGAGCCGTATTTGCTGTTGAGGTAGTTCATCCAGCTGGCATTCTGTTCGAGGCTGTTTTTCCAGCTCTTGAGCATGAACTCGCGGTTTTTCTCGATGTCTTCGCTCTTGGGGCCGTTGGCGGCGATCTCTTCGATCTCCTTCATTACGATCTCGCGCAGCTCGTCGGCCATCTCCTCGTTGGTGTCGAACGAAATGGTCATGTTGTAGGTCTCGCTCGGGATGTATTCCGTCGAACCGGATACTTGTACGCCGTACGTGCCGCCCTTCTCCTCGCGGATCGAAACCAGATAGCGCGAGTTGAGCGCCTGCGTCAGGAACGACAGGGCAGCCTTGTTCTTGAGCGTGTAGGGCATCTCGCCGGAGAACATGTAACGTACCGAAACCTTGGGCTGTTGCATCGAGGCCGTGAAGTCCTCGGTCACCTCGCCCTTCACGGGAGCGCATTTGTCGTCCACGAACGTCATCGGTTTCTTCGAGGTCGGGATTGAGCCGATATATTTTTCAACGAGCGGTTTGAGCGTTTCGAGGTCGACGTTGCCCACGAACTTGAATACGAAGCTGTTGGCATCCGGATAGAGTTTCTTGTAGATGGCCGGCAGCGCCCTCGAAGCTGAACTTGTCGATGATCTCGGTCGAAACCATCTGGCGGCGCGGGTTGTTGCCGTATGCCACGTCGATGAACTTGTCTTCCATCAGGTAGTCGGGGTTTGACTTGACGTTCTCCAACTGTGCGCGCAGCATCTTCATGAGCGTGTTGTAGTCGTTCTCGTCGAAACGCGGCTGCGTGAAGTTGAGGTAGAGCAACTGGAACATCGTCTCCAGGTCTTTGGGCGAGCATACGCCGTTCATGGCGCTGGCGTAGTTCTCCACCGAAGGCTGAACCGACGCCGATTTGCCCGAAAGCTGTTTCTTGAGGTCGGTGGCCGAGAATTTGCCTACGCCCGACATCGAGTTGAAGGCGGGCATCATCTCGCCCATGTAGAACTCCTCGTCCGAGAGGATCGACAGGCCGCCCTTGGCCAGGGCGCTCATGCGAACCTCGTCGGCTTTGTAGGTCGTGGGCTTCACGATGACCTTCACGCCGTTGGCCAGCGTCCATTCCGTTGCGCCGTACTCGGCGTTCTGTGCGGTTTTCTTCACGGGCGAACCTTCCAGAGTAGTTCCTTCCGGGATCAGCGGTTCCTTGACCGTGTTGTCCTCATATGCCTCGATCTCGGCTGCGGCGACCTTGTCGCGGATGGCGAGAATCTCCTCGGCCGTCGGATTTACGACACCCTCCTTTTCAGGCGCCGTGATGACGATCACCTGGTTGTTGGGGTAGATCGCCTGCTGGGCGAATCCGTTGACCGCCTCGACGTTGATCATCTTGATCAGCATGCTGTCCAGCTGCCATTCGGTTTCGGCGTCGGGCATGGGCGTATTCTGCTGGTAGTTATCCAGGTAGGTCTGTACGAACTCGGCGTTGCGGCGGTCGTTGCGGTTCGTGTACGAACGCTCGGCGCGGCGCATCAGGTCGTTCTGTGCGCGCTCGAACTCACCCTGCGTGAAGCCGTAGCGGCGCACCTTCTCCATCTCCGTGTAGATGGCTTCGAAACCCTGTGTCAGTTTGCCGTCCTGCGTCATGGCGACGAAGGTCGTGGCCTCGAGCGTCGGGATTACGCCGATGCTGCCCGAGTTCATGCCTGCACCCAGGAACGGGGCGTCGGGCTGCATCGAAATCTCCTGCAGACGGGCATTCTCCATCGTGGTCATGTAAGCCTGTACCACGTCGAGCATCTCGCCGTATACCAGGTTGTTGTACTGCTCGGGTACGGCAGGGCGCTTTACGAACACCTGCACGCGGGAACCCTGCATTTCGGGGTCGGTGTAGATGCTGACGATCGGCTCTTCGTTGTCGGGCACCGTGATCACTTCTTTCTGTGCGGCATCGGCGGCCGGGGCCGGAATATCGCTCATCAGCGTTTTGAGCTTGTTTTCGACGGCGTCGACGTCGATGTCACCCACGATCACGACCGCCTGATAGTCGGGGCGGTACCACGTGTTGTAGAAATCCTCCAGTTCCTTGTGCTGGAAGCCTTTCAGCCCGTCGAGATAGCCGATCAGGTTGCGGTGCTCGTATTTCGTGCCCTTGCCCAGCGCCTGGAGCATCTTCATGGTCGAACGCCACGAAGCGTTGTCGCGGGTGCGGAGCTCCTCCATGATCACGCCGCGCTCCGAGTCGATCTCCTCGGGCTGGAGGGCGATGAAGTGCGACCAGTCGTGCAGGATCAGCAGCGCACTGTCGATGATGCCCTCGCGCGAGGTCGGGACATCCTTCATCATGTACGAAGTCATGTCCCAGCTGGTACCGGCGTTGAGGTTGGCGCCGAACTTCACGCCTACCTTCTCCAGGTATTCGATCATCTGCTTGCCGGGGAGGTTTTTCGTGCCGTTGAAGGCCATGTGCTCGAGGAAGTGGGCGAGGCCCTGCTGTGCGTCGTTCTCCTGGATGGCTCCCACGTCGTGCAGGATGTGGAAATCCGCCTGTCCTTTCGGCTTTTCGTTGTGGCGGATGTAATAGGTCATTCCGTTTTCGAGTTTACCCGTCCGGACATCCTTGTCCGCCGGGATCGGCTCCATCGGGTTGAGCTGGGCCATTGCGCTCGTCATTGCGAAGGCGGCTGCAACCAGCATTGTTAATTTTTTCATAATCGATCGTATTAGGGTTTTTGTGTTATTCTTTTTCTGCGGGCAGGTCGGGGGGCGGTATTCGATGATGTCCCCCGGCTGGCAGTCGAGCTCGCGACAGATCGCTTCGAGCGTCGAGAACCGGATGGCCTTCGCTTTCCCGTTCTTGAGTATCGAGAGGTTGGCGGGCGTAATATCCACCCGTTCGGCCAGTTCGCCGAGTGACATCTTGCGCTTGGCCATCATGACGTCTATATTGATTATTATAGCCATAATGTCGTCCCCCCCCCTTTAATTGTCTGTATCGTTGCCATGCTATGTTACTTATTTTAGATAGTCAGTTTCTGCTCTTCGCTCAGTTGTGTCCCGAGGGAAAGCACCTCGGCCATGAAGAGGAACAAAATACCGACGATCACATTCCAGTAGCTCAGCGGAAATGTCCCCACGACCTCGAAAGAGGTGCCTTCGAGCAGTCGTGCCGCCTCGGTGTTGCTGATGTATTTCATCAGAGCCTCGCTTAGTTCCGCTACGAGGATCAGGATGCCGATGGCGCGCGTACGCAGTATATTGCTGTGGCGCAGCGGCTGTTCGTCGCGGATCGACTTGCGGAGCGAATTGATGATCAGGGCTATCAGCACGAGGATCGTCAGGTAAGAGAGGCCCGTTATCACCATCAGCAGGTAGCAGTAGACATTGTTGCCCATCACCTTGAACGCGTTGCCGAGCGTGTAGGCCTCGTCCACCTGTACGCGCAGGTCTATCCGGCTGATCGTCGGTTCGACGGTGGCGGGCAGCCCCTCGATCACGATCGGCTCGCCGGCCTTGCGCACTACCGGGGCGGAGACGTAATAGGAGCGTATGCCGCCTTGCGGGATCTCGATCTCCAGCGTGTCCTGCGCATCGCGCCATCCGCGCGAGAAATCCGGGACGAAGCTCGCTGCGAAACCTACGATCAGCGCCGCGAAGTAGATGATGTAGATCAGCAGTAAATGCCTGTGCAGTCTTTTTTTGTTCTGCATGCTTGTTCGTTTTTGAGTTTCGATAGTGCAAAATTAGTATTTATTTTCGAAAAACAAATAATATTTATCGTTTTTCGATAAAATAATTGGTCGCGGATAAAAAGGACGGCACCAGCGCCGTCCTTCGCCTGCTGTGGCGCGTATTTATTCCACGTTGTCTTTCAGTTGTTTCCAGAACGAGGCTTCGATGGCCATTGCGATCGAAGCGGCCAGCACGAAGAGTACGAACATCACGACGAAGGTGATGAAGGCGATAGTCGTCCCTATGTTTAGGTAGGGTATCCAGATAGTTACCAGCCACAGGGTCACTGCCACGACGATCGGGGGGCGTTCTTGACGCCGATTTCGATCGAATCCTTCAGGGTTTCCGCGAAGTCGAGTTTCTTCATTTCCATAACTAACGATTTTAATGAGGGTTAATATTTAACCAAATATACGAAAAATTCTTATCTTTGCCGCCATGCAACGCTAAATATCAATTACATGGGAGAAAAATCGCATTATAATTACCGTGTCGAACCGCAGGATGTGGATTTCACGCTCCGGGCCACGATCCCGTCGCTGGGCTCGGCGATCCTCAATACGGCGGGCATCGACGCCCACGGCAAGGGTTTCGGGGTCGACGCCCTCAATGCCGACAACCATTCGTGGGTGCTCTCGCGCATGGCCGTGGAATTCGACTGCCAGCCAGGGCAGTATACCGACTATACGATCGCCACGTGGATCAACGAATACGGGCGGGTGCTCTCGACGCGTAATTTCACGCTGACCGACGCCGCGGGCAACGAATTCGGCCGTGCGGTGACGCAGTGGGCGATGATTGATCTGAAGAGCCGTTCGGCGCTCGACCTGTCGTGGGTGGGAGACGCCCATGCCGAAGCCATCGTCGATGCCCCTTCGCCGACCGACAAGCCGCGCAAGATCCGCGATGTCAACCCGGCGCAGACGGCCGTGCACAAAGTCGTTTACAGCGACATAGATTTCAACCGCCATGTCAATACGATGCGCTATATAGAAATGATGATCGACATGCTGCCCCTGGAAATGCTGATGCAGGAGGCGCCCGTGCGGTTCGACATCCATTTCCTGCGCGAATGCCGTTACGGGCAGACGCTTGCCGTCGGTTACGAACAACGCGGCCGTACGGCGCTGTTCGAGATACGCAGCGATGCCGGTACGGTGGCTGTACGTGCCTCTATCGAGTGGAAATAGGCCTGCGGGGAATGTCCTGCCGGCACTCTGTGGAACGGGTTTTGCAGGTAGGGCTGCAAAACCTTTTTTCATTATGGAAACCGCAGTCAAAACACAGAACAAGTATCAGGTGAGCATCGACCTGCTGAACGATGCCGTAGGTAAGGAGATCGCCACATCGCTCCAGTACATGTATTTCCACACCCATTTCGAAGATGACCGCTACCAGTACCTTTCGAAGATCATGCGCGAGATCTCGATCGCCGAGATGCGCCATATCGAGGAGTTCTCCGACCGCATCATGTTCCTGCAGGGCGACGTCGACATGAACGCCTCGTTCCGCACCAAGCAGGTGACCGACGTCAAGGAGATGCTCCGCCTGGCCATGCAGCTGGAGCAGAGCACGATCGACTCCTATAACGAGGCGTCGCGCATCGCCGCCGAACACAAGGACGCCGTGACGCACAAGATGTTCCAGGACATTATCGTCGAGGAGGAGGAACACCTCGATACCTTCCGCACCGAGTTGCAGCATATGCTCGACTACGGCGAGGAGTACCTGGCGCTGCAGTCCGCAGCGGGCAGCAAGCATACCGCCAAGAGTTTCAAACATACTGACGACGGCGAATAACCGTCCCTGGCCCGAGTCTGCGGGGTGCCGTTCGCGGCGCCCCGTTTTTTGTGCGGGCTTTTCCCGGTGAATCCCGTCCGGCAGGCTCTTCGCTGTGCGTTCTTCCCGCCGGACACTTGCCGCCATGCTTTCCCTGCCGGTTTTTCTCCGTGTGTTTTTCCTCCGGGCTCTTTGCTGCGTCTTTTTACGGAGCCTCGTCCCGGCCGGGAACCAGGCCGGGGCGGGTGCCGGACTGCCGGGATCTTCCCGTTATGCCCCTGCGCATGGAATCGCGGTGGTGCGAAAAGTTTGTCCTGTCCGTATATTTACGGCAAAAGAGACAGCCGTTTGCGCTATCTTTTCCTATATTTGCCGTATGAAGATTACGATTTTAGGCCCTGCGCACCCGTACCGGGGCGGACTGGCTTCGATCATGGAGATCATGGCCCGCACCTTTCAGCGGCGTGGGAACGAGGTCGACATAAAGACTTTCACGCTGCAATACCCTTCGCTGCTCTTCCCGGGCAAAGAGCCAGACCGTATCCACGCCGCCGCCGGCCGATCTGCACATCTGCCGGTGCGTCAATACGGTCAACCCTTTCAACTGGGTGCGTATCGGTCGCCGGATATGCCGCGAACGTCCCGATTTCGTGCTGATGAAATACTGGACGCCCTTCATGGCACCCTGTTTCGGCACCATTGCCCGTTTCGCCCGCCGCAACGACCATACGAAGGTGCTCTGCCAGATCGACAACGTCGAACCCCACGAGCACCACCTGACCGACAAACCCTTCAACCGTTATTACCTGGGTGTCGTGGACGGGTTCGTCTACATGTCCGAGCAGGTGCACGGCGAACTGAAGGCATACAGCAATGCCCCGGCGTTGTTTTCCCCGCATCCGCTTTTCGAGAACTTCGGGGAGCGGGTCGCCCGCAACGAGGCTTGCGTCCGTCTGGGCCTGGAGCCGACGGTCGATTACGTGCTTTTCTTCGGGCTGATCCGCGACTACAAAGGGCTCGATTTGCTGCTCGACGCCTGGGCGGAGTTGCGCCGCCGGGGGCTTGCCGCGGGGCGCAGGCTGATCGTCGCCGGGGAATTTTACACCCCCAAGGAGCGTTACCTGCGGCAGATTGCCGACAACGGCCTGCAGGACGAGGTGATCCTCCACGACCGGTTCATTCCCGACGAACAGGTGAAATATTACTTCTCGGCCGCGGATTTCGTCGTCCAGCCCTATAAGACCGCGACGCAGAGCGGCGTGACGCAGATCGCCTACCAGTTCTGCGTGCCGATGGTCGTCACCGACGTCGGCGGTCTTTCGGAGATCGTGCCCGACGGTCGCGTAGGGTATGTCTGCGAGCCTACGGTGCAGGGCGTGGCCGATGCTGTCGCCAGGATGTACGACGGGGATACGATCGAACGCTTCCGCCTGAACTGCATCGAAGAGCGCAAACGTTTCTCGTGGGAGGAGATGTGCACGCGCATCGCCGAGTTGTACGAAATGGTACGCTGATTCCGGATCGCGTGGCTGGGATTTTCCCCGAACCCTTGCCTCCGGAAAATTATAAAGGGCCGCCGTGCATCGCACGACAGCCCTTCCGCTTCATTTACTTATCGTAGTTTGGCTACTTCTTTATATTGGGCAGTTCGAGCCCGTAGTTCTTTTTCCGGTCTTCCGCCTTGAGCCACAGTCCCAGGAGCATCGCCGCGATGCCGCAGCTGGCGAAAATCACCATCGGGAGCGTATAGTTGTAGGCCGTGCCGTCCACATGTCCCGGGTTACTGAATTTGAGGGCGTAGCCGATGACAGCAGGGAAGAGGCAGAGGCCGATGTTCTGGATCCAGAAGATCAGCGAGTAGGCCGAACCCAGGTAGCGGGTCTCCATGATCTTGGGAACCGAGGGCCACAGCGCTGCGGGTACCAGCGAGAACGAGATTCCCAGGATGATGATGGCGCCGTAAGCGACGAGCGTACTCGGATAGGCCGGGAGCACGAAGGCGAAGATCAGGTGACATACCGTCATCAGGACGGCTCCGAAGATCAGCATCGTGGCGCCCTTGCCCTTGTGGTCGAGGTAGCTGCCCAGCAGCGGCGTGATGGCCGCGGCGCCCATCGGGAACCAGCGGAAGATGTCGGCGGCCGTTTGTGCCGTGACGCCGAGGTTGCTTTCCAGCATGTTCGTGGCGAAGCGCTGGAAGGGAAGATCGCCGAATAGTAGAGCACGCAGAGTATGGCTACGATCCAGAATACCTTGCTGCTGAATATCTTGCCCAGGTCGCTGACGCGGAATTCCTCTTCGGAACTGTTGTTGCCGCGGGAATCCAGCCCGAGCTGTTTGTCCAGCTTGCGATCCATGAAGGTGAATACCGCGTAGGTGAGCAGTCCGATCAGCAGCAGCAGGGTACAAAATGCCACCGGGCGCACGACCGTTGCGGGAGCCATGTTGGCGAGCCACGGCGAGATGGAGAAAACGGCGAAGACACCCACACGGGCAATGGCCATTTCCAGCCCCATTGCGAGGGCCATTTCCTTGCCTTCGAACCATTTGGCGATGGTCTTCGATACGGTGATGCCGGCCATCTCCATACCGCATCCGAATATCATGAACCCGAGCGATGCGAGTTTGGCGCTGGCCGGAAACGATACCCACCAGCTATTGAGCCAAGCCTCGGCGCCAGTGCCGATGAAGGCGTCGCTCACGCCGTAATATTTGATGCAGGCGCCGATAAACATCAGGGATGCCGAGAGCACTCCCGTGAAGCGCACACCCATTTTGTCGAGGATGATACCTGCCAGGATCAGGAATCCGAAGACATTGAAGATGAACTCCGAACTTCCGTACATGCCGAACACGTCGGGCGTCCAGCCGCGCTGTGCCTCGATCATGCTCTGCAGGGGCGACATCATGTCCACGAACATGTAGCCGAAGAACATCGTCAGCGCGATCAGAATCAGCGCCGTCCACCGCACCCAGGCCGAGTCGTTGAGTTTCCGTTGGATAATTTCCGTCATAATTATTTGTTTTTGAGTTAGCTTACTTTTCTAACGGCGCGTATCGTTTCAGCACCTCGTAAGCCTCGACGATACCCAGCTCGCCGGCCTTCGAAATGTCGAGACACCCTTTGCGCGTGTCCTTCATGAATATCTGTATGATGCCGCGGTTGTAATATGCCTCGGCGAAATTGGGGTTCTGTTCGATGGCCTTCGAGTAATCCTCGAACGCTTCGGGCAGGCTTCCCGACAGGGCCTTGAGGTTGGCGCGGTTGTAATAGCTGTACGCCAGGTCGGGGAAGAGCTTGATGGCCTTGTTCAGGTCGGCCACCGCCTCGTCGTAACTGTACGTGCGCTTGCTGTTGTTGTTCAGCCGGTTGGCCGGATCCGAGTCGATCGTGATGCGCTGGTAGGAGTTGTCGATCGACGAGATGAAGTCGATCATCTCGGCGCGCGTCGTCGAGCGGTTCAGGTAGAGGAACGGGTTGCTCGGATTCTGCTCGATGGCCGCTGAGAAGGTATTTACAGCATTGGTATACTGCTTGATGAGCGACTGCGTGACACCCCGTTCGAAGAGCACCGTCCACGATGCCCGATCCGACTTGAGCTCCTCGACGTATTGCTTGTCGAGCATCACCAGCGTGTCGGCCGGGATATTGCTTTCGCGCCACGAAAGGGTGAGGTATTCGTTGTCCACCCGTTTCCTGAAGTCCTCGACGCGCTGTACGTGGTAGCGTTCCACGGTTGGCACGGTGTCGGGACGCATCAGCGTGAACTTGAACAGCGGCAGCAGGCGCATCTCCTCGTGGCCGCCGTTGTGGCCCGTGATGCGGTCGAAGCTGCCGCCCGAGAATTTGCTGTCGAACGACAACAGGCGGTCGAAACGCTGCGTCGTGTCGGCATAGATCGAGTAGGTGCTGTCGCTCAGGCGGGAGCGGTACTCCGCAATCTTCTTCTGGGCCGTGTCGCGGTCTTTTCTTCGCGCCCTGCGGGTCGCGCAGCAGTTCGCGCAGACGGCCGCGGTAAATATAGGCGTTGGCGAAATCGGGGTAGAGCTTGATGGCCGAGGAGTAGTCGTCTATCGCCTTCTCCAGTTCGCCCAGCTGGGCATAGACCCCTGCGCGGTTGTAGTAGACCAGCACGTTGTTGGGCGAATAGAGCGCCACTTTGTCGTAATCCTCCAGTGCGCGGTTGTAGTCGCCGATCTGCGTGCGCAGCATGGCGCGGTTGAAGTAGGTCAGCGAGTTGGTCGAGTCGAGCTGGATCACCTTGTCGAAATCCGCGAGGGCCAGCATCGGACGGTTGGTGTCCGAGTAGACCAGTGCGCGGTTGAAATACGAAAGCAGGTAGGCCGAATCGCATTCGATGGCCTTGTTGAAGTCAGCTTCGGCTTCCGCAAAGCGTTTCTGTTCCATGTAGAGCCCACCGCGGCGGTTGTACCCGCCGGGGTTCTCGCGGTTCGTGCGGATGGCGGTGTTGAAATTGTCGTAGGCGCGTACCGTATCCTTCAGGTGCAGGTAGCTCAGGCCCCGGCAGATGAAGGCGTCGGCGACTTTGTTCTCCTGGCGGATGAACTTGTCGAAATCGTCGATGGCCTCCTTGAACTGCTGGTTCAGCAGCCGTGTCACGCCGCGGCTGTAATAGGGGCCCGGCAGATCCGGGCGCAGGTCGATCGCCTCGCGGAAGTCCTGCAGGGCGTCATCGTAATTACCCAGCCGCGAACGCGTGATCGCGCGGTAGGTATAGGCTTGTGTGTATACGGGGTTGAGCCGGATGGCGGTCGAGAAATCGGCCTCGGCGCCCAGCAGGTCGTCGAGGTTGTATTTGGCGATGCCGCGCAGGAAATAGCCTTCGAAGGCATCCTCGTCGAACCGCAGCAGGGTGTTGAGCGTCCGGATGGCCTCCTGGTAGTCGTTGTTCATCATGCATGAACGTCCCACCCAGAAGAAATATTCCCGGTTGTACTGCGCATACGATTCCTTCCCGCACATCAGTGCGATGCCCAGTGCGATCCCGAGGATGTATTTTTTCAATTTCCGACTCACTTGTCCCATTAACGTCCTTTTCGGGCGGTTTATTATTCCGGTTTATTCCAATTCGTACCCGAAACGGCGCAGTTGGCGTTCGTTGTTGCGCCAGTCGTCGTTCACTTTGACGAACAGTTGCAGGAAAACCTTTTTGCCGAGGAACTGCTCCATGTCCTCGCGTGCGGCCTGCCCGACCCGTTTGAGTTTCTCGCCCTTATGCCCGATCAGAATGCCTTTCTGCGAGTCGCGGGCGACATAGATCGTCGCGGCGATGCGGTCGATCGTCGGCTCCTCCTTGTAGCTTTCGATCTCGATTTCGCAGCAGTAGGGGATCTCCTTGTCGTAGAATTTGAGGATCTTCTCGCGGATGATTTCCGAGGCGAAGAAACGCAGCGTCTTGTCCGTCAGTGTATCCTTCGGATAGAAGGCCGGGCCTTCGGGCAGCAGGTCGAGGATGGTCTTGAACAACCCTTCGATGTTGAAATTCTCCTTGGCCGATGCCGGTACGATGCGTGCCTCGGGCAACTCCCCCTGCCATTTGTCGACCAGTGCCTCGAGTGCCTCGGGCGTCGTGAGGTCGATCTTGTTGATGACCACGATGGCCGGGACGCCGCTCTGGCGGATGCGGTCGATGATTTCGGCCGAGCGTTCCCCCCGCTCCACGGTGTCGGTGACATAGAGTATGACGTCGGCGTCGGCTACGGCGCCCGTCACGAATTTCATCATCGACTCCTGTAATTTGTAGCTGGGTTTCAGAATGCCCGGCGTATCGGAATAGACGATCTGGAAATCCTCGCTCGAGACGATGCCCATGATCCTGTGGCGCGTGGTCTGCGCCTTCGACGTGATGATCGACAACTTTTCGCCGACCAATGCGTTCATGAGTGTCGATTTGCCGACGTTGGGATTCCCGATGATATTTACAAAGCCCGATTTGTGCATTTTCCTTTTGGGATATGATCCGGACAAAGGTAGCGATAAAAAAAGACCCCTGCAAACGCCCGGTCGATTAATTTACCCGCCGATACGGTCGTTTGACCGGTGTGCGGTGCTTTTTACGATTTTTCCCGTATATTTGCCGGGACACGATATAACGGAAAATTATGAACAGGACGAAAATCCTCTTTTTCTGCGCCGGTGCCGTGCTGGCCGCGTTGCTGGTATGGTGGCTGTCGGCCGGGGAGCGCACCCCGGCCGGGGAGTCCGGCAAGCGGAGCCCCCTCGATGTGATTATGACCCGGACGAGCATCCGGGCCTACCGGGATTGCCCGGTCGGTGCCGATACGGTCGAACTGCTGCTGCGGGCTGCGATGGCCGCGCCCTCGGCCGTGAACCGTCAGCCGTGGGCTTTCGTTGTCGTGGACGACCGGGAGCTGTTACGCGAACTCGCCGGGGCGCTGCCCTTTGCGAAGATGGCCGCCCGGGCACCCCTGGCCGTGGTCGTCTGCGGCGACTTGTCGCGCAATCCGGGGGCTTCCGGCGACTGGTGGGTGATGGATGCCTCGGCGGCCTCGGAAAACCTGCTCCTTGCGGCCCATGCCCTGGGGTTGGGAGCCGTATGGACTGGGGTTTATCCCCGCGGCGAACGGGTAGAGGCCGTGCGGCGCGTGCTGGGGCTTCCCGCCGATGTCGTCCCGCTGAACCTGATTCCGGTGGGCTATCCTGCGGACAATCCGGCACCCAAGCAGAAGTGGAATCCGGCCAACGTCCGGTATAACGGCTGGGCGGAGTAGCTCCCTCCCGGATGATACGGGGCACCCCGGCCCGCAGGGCTCGGGGGCTTTCCTGTCGTATATTGTCCGTGCGCCGTGCGGTGGGGGGCTATGCCTTCGTATCGGGGGACGGAACCTCTGCGCCGGGAGTGCGATGCTCCGTCCCGGATTGCGTACCGGGGACTTTTCGTCGTATATTGTCCGTGCGTTGCGCGGTGGGGGTGTGATGCCTTCGTCCCGGGGGTGCGTGCCTCCGCGCCGGGTTGCGGGCCGGGAGCCGGGATGGTATTCTCACCAAATTGCACTGCCTACTGTGCCTTGATCCATTCGTACACCGGGTCGATGCCTTTCGTGAAATCCGCAAAACTCATTTCGATCCTTACGTCGGGTGTGATCGTGTCGGCCTCTTCGTCCGTACGCCGGAAATATTTGGTCGAATAGGCGACTGTCAGCTTCGATCCCGGGAGCTGGAAATTCCGTACCTCGCCGAAGTGGTTGGGTTTGCCGGCGGTCTGTTCGCCGACTACGACCGCATCGGTCAGGTGCTTGAAATCCATCGTATTCAGGATGGCCGAGGAGAATGTGCTTCGCCCGATGACGACATAGGTTTTTATGCCGGGGTGCTGTTCCAGGAACCGGGCCAGCCTTTCGATGAATGCCGTCCCCTGTGCCGAGTTCCCTCCGCCGTTGTTCCTCATGTCGAAAATGATCTTCCCGACGGGGTTGCCCTGCAATATGCCGAACGCCTTTTGGCCGAATTCCGTGAACGACGGCAGCGACGCGGCTTTCTCGCGGCTCTTGAACTCCGCCTCGCTTTCACGCCCCCAGCAGGAGTTGTAGAGGATATAGTATATTTTTTCCTCGGGGAAATAGCGATCCGTGAAAAGCACGTTCCTTTCCGCGATCGCAAAGGGCAGGGAATCGGGCTGGAAGGCGGCCCGACCCGCCCGCTGCGGATCGGACGGTTTGAGCGTATAGGTCTTGTCTCCGTCCAGCGTGAGTTCCGCCTGCCCGTTGTGTGCGAACCCGAAATATTCCAGGAGCTGTAACGACGGGAACAATTGGGGAATCATGGATTTTACCATTGCTTCGTTGTCGACCGTGAACAGGGTGCTCAGGCTGTCGATTACGGTTTCTACCGGTGCCTTGCCGACCGCTGTGAGCCGGTGCCCCAGCAACTCTTTGTTTTCCTCGGCCGTCTGTATGACGTACAGCCCGTCGGAAACCCAGAGCAGCCCGAGCGGCAGTATCTGCTGCCGGTTCATCAGCTGGTTGAAATATAGCATGGTGTGCGAATCGCCCAGCCTGGCGATCAGCTGCTGGGTTTTGAGCGCCGTAGCAAAATCTCCGGCCTCCCCGGCCGAAGCCTTGATCGCGCCGATTGCGGTCTCGAACTGCGCTTTGTCGTATTTCGCAAAGAGGTTGCAATGTTTCGCGGGCAGTTCGCTGGCCAGGTAATCCAGGTCGGCGGCCCAGTCGATGCCGCTCCCGCCCTGGGAGAAGGCGGCCGGGATCGAAGCGATCCCCAGCAACAGCAGGAATAATTTTTTTCATGTGGTTTCTCGGGTTGGGTTTCCCGGTACAATTTAGCGATTATTTTTCAATTCCATGCTGTAAACCGCCCTTAAATCTCAGCCCCCCGGCCTCGGCCCCTCTTTGAAACGGAAAATCCCTGCGGGTTGCTGCTCGCAGGGATTTTCTTACAAACGGATGGATTGTGCCGTGTTACTCGACTTTGAAGCCTGCAACGTCCTCCATGCTGTTGGGGAAGATCTGATAGCCCCCTTGTATATCTCCATGATACCACTCAGATCCGCCTTCTTTATTGCGATAGCTTCGTTGGCGAATACGGCGTGATTGGTCGTACGTGCCACCATCGGCAGTTCGGCGTCGTCGGTGAAGTTGACCGAAGTGGTCTTCTTATTCACGACCCAGGTCGTCGAATTTGCCGCCGGGGTGAGGTTCTTTACCGTCACATACTGGCCAACGTAATCTCCTGCCTGCGAAACGGTGATCTGGGGGACTTTCATCGTTACCTTCTCCTGAGTGGGGAAGATCGTCGCCATCCTCAACTGCGGCAGGTCATTGTTGATGTCGTACTTGGCGTATTTAAGGCTGACGATCACTTTCGTGCCCACAGGCAGGTCTTTCTCGGTGTAGTCGCTGCCCTTGATGATGATGCCCGTGTTGGCCTCGCCGGTGTTGTCCACCAGCGAAATGAGCTGGTAGAAGTTTCCTCCTTCGTTGTTGGCCGCCACATAGCCCTTCACGGCGATCAGTTCGCCCAGCGCATCGCCCGCATTCATCGTGGCGAGTTTGGCGTTGAGTTCTTTCACCGTGATGGCCTGGCTCTCGTCGGGCATGGTCTCCTGTTCTGCGAATTCGATCGACGTGGTCAGCGTATTGAGGTATTTGGTATCCGTCCCCGAAACACCGACGGTGTAGCCCGTGATGATGACTTTGCGGTCGACGAAATTTTCGATGTTCAGGTCGCTGTTGGGGTAGGCGATCGAGCCGACTACATTCGTACCCTCCACGGCGACATTATAGTGCCACTGATAAATCTGGTCGCGGTACGAGGTGAGGTCACCTTCGTATTTTACATACCGGATCGTCGGGTTGTTGACATAGGCGTCGAACTGCGCTGCCCCGAAATCCGTCGGGGTGGGCTGCGTATAGCTTCCCGAGCCGTTCTTGGTGAGTTCCGACGTTTCGCCGAACTGCTTCATGCCGCCGTATTCCGACGTTGCGCCTTCGACGGTGACTTTATCGCCGACGGTCATGCCGTGGTTCTTCTTGAATACGAGGATCGTACCCGTGGCGTCCTTTACGAGGAAGCCCTTCGAGTGGGTGCCGATCACCTGTCCTTCGACCTTGTAAACTTCGTCGATGGGAGCCGCCAGCACCTCGGCTATCGTCGAAAGCGGTGTCTCCTCTTCCTTACCGAACTCGATTGCCTGCCCGCCGTTGCCCGGGGTCAGCAATACGTCGTCGATACGGTTTACGCTGCTCATCTTGGCCTCGAACTTGATGTAGAGCGTGCCGGTGCCTGCCGGCAGGGTGAAGTCTGCTGTTGCGAGGCGCCACTCACCCGGTTCGTCCGCTACGCTGCCGAAATCGTAGTCGAGCGCCTGCGACCAAAGCTGCCCGTCGGCCGAAAGGCGTACCACGAAGTCGGACTTGATGAACGTGTTGGTGGCGCCCTGTGCGTAGCGCTGCGCGCCGAACGAGAGGCGAAGGTTCTGCGACGTTACCGCGATCTTCTGGATCGTGAAATAGTTGGGCGCCGTGCTGAAGAAGATGTTGTTTTTACCTGAACCGTCGTAAAGCGAAAGCGAACCCTTAGACGACTGGTTCGTACGTGCGGACATGCTCTTGAAGTCATAAGCCACGTTGGCGACGCCCGAGCCCTTGTGGTTGATCCAGCCTTCGAACTGGTCGAGGAACGGCCACTGGCCGCCGTCGCCGAAGGTTTGCGAGGCGAGCTCCTTGTCGAACGTGCTGTAGAAGATCGCTCCGTCGGGAACTTCCTCTTCGAATTCTCCCTCGTCCTTGATCTCCACGGGGATGGTGTACATATAGGTTTTGTACGAGCCGAAGAGCCAGCCGGTGATGGTCACGTTGTGGCTGTTGTACTTCTCCTTGAAATCGTCGCTCATGTAGTCCAGGCTGCCCTGTACCGAAGTGCCGTCGATCTCGACGTTGACGTAGCTGCCCGATACGAGGACGGTACCCTTGTAGGTCACGTATTCCACCTCGGGGTTTTTCATGTAGGCTTCGATTTCCGTTGCCGAGAATGCCGCGGGCTGCGGCTGGGTAATATCCTGGTGGCCGGTCTTGGTGAAACTGCAACCCTTGCCGAATTGCAGCAGGCCGTTGCGCGACTCGGTTTTGCCCGACACGGTGACCACGTCGCCGACGGCCAGGTCGTGGGCTTCGCCCTTGAATGCGTAGATGCGTGCACCGTCCTGCTGGAGGAGAACGCCCTGCTCGTTGGCGGCGATGACGCTCACGCCCTCGACTTCGAATGCCGAGCCGGCGCCGGCTTCGAGCACTTCGGCCAGCGTAGCCTTGTTGCCCTGTACCGTGAAACGAGCTTCGGCAAGCTGGATGTCGTCACCGTTGCAGGGCAGGATTTGCAGTGTGCCGTTGTAGATGCCCGCGATACCTGCGATGGAACCGCTCTTGTCGGTCGGGATGGCATCCTGTGCATAGGATGCGGTTTGCAGGGTGCGGATTTTGTAGGACTTTCCGTCCTTGGTCTCCATGGAAACATTGCCCTTGTTCGAGTCGCTGTTCCAGGTGCCCGATTCCGACGCTTCGGGCTGCGTGTTTTCGATCTTTACGTATTGCGATTCGTACTGCGCGATTTTGTCTGCGGTGATGGCGATCGGGGCCAGCGGTTCGGTCTGCCCCACGAGCATGGGTTCGTTGTGGGTCGAAACCTGCAGCAGTCCGCTGAAGAGCTGTGCCGATGCGTCGCTGAGCGATACTTCGACGATGTCGCCGCGCTCGAAGGTGTTGTTAGACTGGCTGATCGAGAGTGCGAGGCCGGCACCGGCATCCTGCGTATCGTCGGCAAGGATTACGATGAAGGGCTGCTGGTTTCCCCCCTTGTCCGAGACTACGATACCGCACAGCGTCATGGCCCTGATCGCGTCCGTCAGTTCTTTTCCATCGGCAGTGGGGTTGGTTGCCATGACGAGCTCGCGGATTTCCGCAATGTTCGTATTCGTCTCCCCTTCTTTGATCTGCCTTACGGAGCATGTGCCCGTGTCGGTGGCGCCCATGTAACCGGTGGCCGTTACGGTGATGGTACCCGTACGCGACGTGGCGTTCGCGGGGACGGGTACGGCTACTGTTGCCGAACCTTTGCCGCTGGTTTGCGACAGCTCGATCCATGCGTCGGCCTTGATCTGCCAGTTGAGCTTTCCGTTAAGCTCGATTTCGAGGTTTTTCGTCTGGGTTTGCGTGCAATCGAACGTCAACGATTGGGTAACCTCGATTTCAGGGATCAGCTTGTCGTCCTTGGTGTCGTCGTCCGAACAGGCTGTCAGTGTTACTCCCAGCGCGAGGGTGAGCGCCGCGCAGAGTAATCTTTTCCAAAATGATAATTGCATCATGTGGGTGTGATTAAATTAGAAAAAGTGAGATTTGAAGTATTGCGTGTACTAAGGTAATAATTTTTAACTGTCCTGCTATGAAAAAGTGATGAAAAATTCGTTTCGGGCCCTAAAAACTACCGCATAAAAAATCCCCCATTCCGAATGAGGGATCGTGGTTTATTTGCAATCTGTTGGCTATCGGCGTCTTCCGGGCATGTTCGGCATCTTCATGTTGCCGCCGGCTACGGCCTTCATCATCTTGCGGGTATCCTCGAACTGTTTCATCAGGCGGTTCACGTCGGCCATCGTCGTACCGCTGCCCTTGGCGATGCGTTCGCGGCGGTGTGCGTTGATGATTTCGGGGTGCTCGCGCTCGGCCGGGGTCATCGACGAAATGATCGCCTCGGTCTGCTTGAACACGTCGTCCGGAATGTCCACGTTCTTGAGCATCTTGCCCATGCCGGGAAGCATTCCCGCGAGGTCTTTCAGGTTGCCCATCTTTTTGATCTGCTGGATCTGCCCGATGAAATCGTTGAAGTTGAACTGGTTCTTGACCAGTTTTTTCTTCAGGCGGCGCGCCTCCTCCTCGTCGAACTGCTCCTGCGCACGCTCCACCAGCGATACGACGTCGCCCATGCCGAGAATACGGTCGGCCATACGTTCGGGGTGGAACACCTGCAGGGCGTCCATCTTCTCGCCGCTCGAAATGAACTTGAGGGGCTTGTTGACCACCGAACGGATCGAAATGGCCGCGCCGCCGCGGGTGTCGCCGTCGAGCTTGGTGAGGACCACGCCGTCGAAGTCCAGCCGTTCGTTGAACTCCCGTGCCGTGTTCACGGCGTCCTGACCCGTCATGGCGTCCACGACGAAGAGCGTCTCCGAAGGCTTCACGGCCGCCTTGATGGCCGTGATCTCCTGCATCATCGCTTCGTCGATCGCCAGGCGGCCGGCCGTGTCGACGATTACGACGTTGAACGAGTTTTGGCGGGCGTATTTGATGGCGTTTTCGGCGATCTGTACTGGGTTTTGTTCCCTCTTCGGTGTAGACCTCCACTCCGATCTGCCCGCCGAGCACCTTCAGCTGGTCGATGGCCGCGGGACGGTAAACGTCGCCTGCCACCAGCAGTACCTGGCGGCCTTTCTTGCTTTTGATGAATGCCGCGAGCTTGCCCGAGAAGGTGGTCTTACCCGAGCCTTGCAGACCCGCGATCAGGATCACGGCCGGGTTGCCCTCCAGCCTGATGTCTGTGGCCGTGCCGCCCATCAGTTCGGCCAGCTCGTCGCGTACGATCTTGGTCATCATCTGTCCGGGCTTCACCGCCTTGAGCACGTCCTGTCCCAGCGCTTTCTGCTTTACCTGGTCGGTAAACGATTTTGCGACCTTGTAGTTGACGTCGGCGTCGATCAGCGCACGGCGGATCTCCTTGAGCGTTTCCGCTACGTTGATCTCGGTGATGCGCCCCTCGCCCTTGAGGATTTTGAATGACCGTTCGAGTTTATCCGTTAAATTTTCAAACATGGCTCAGCGAAATTTTGCCCACAAAGATAACGAATAATTCACAAAGAGCAAGGGCTGCGGCGATTTTCAGGGCATCTGGTTGCCCACCCTGCATTTTTCCGCATAAATGTTTGGAAGGCGGCCTTATTCTGTTACCTTTGCGGGCAGAAGCAACCTGTAAATTATGAAGAAACCAGTTTTTGCGGCACTCCTCGCGCTTCTGTATTGCGTCAGCGGGGCAGCCCAGAATACGAACGAGTGGCATACCCCCAAGGGGCTGCCCTCCGGCAACGAGATCGGAGTGCGATACGGCGCACAACTTTTCATGGGGGACGGCCGTGGCCCGGAATTCGAGGCGATCAGCATCGACTACGCCCGGTACAACTATTATAATATAGGTTTCCGCACGGGGCTGAACCTGTTTTTCGACGACGAAGTCTGCGACTACTATTCGATCCCGATGCAATTCACCTGGCGCACGGAACGTATCCGGGGGCTGGTTTTCCCGGGCGACGGCGAGGCCGGGTCGTGGGTCGCCGCGGCATTGCTTTCGATCATTCCCAAGCAATTCGAAGCGCATACGGGTTTCACACCGGGCATGATGCTGGGCCCGCTCAGCCGCGAGCCCTCCTCCGGGAATTTCCTCGTCAAGCACCGTTTCAGCTGTACCTATGACCTCGGGGTGCGGCTTATCATCCCCATCTGGCGGTTCAACCTCTACGGCGATTTCACCTACCATTGTTACCTGACCGACAATTTCGGGTTCGCCTTCGGGGATTACCGCCCGGGGCGTTCCTACATGGAGCTGGGCGTTGGCCTGTCGTTCAATTTCTGAGCCTATTTGCTGCCGGGATTCCCGAAATTCATGCTGTCCGAAATAAAACAGCGTGCGTCATTCCGTACTTTTCCAACAAAGTGTGTATTTTTGCATGGGCATATTTGATAGCAAGCAACGACTGAGATAAGTTTGACGTACACATAGGCCGGGCGGCCTGTCCGAATCGGAACCGCATTATTACAAAATCCAAGTTATGAGGAACCTCTTTTGCCATTCGAATCCTGTTCCGCGTATCGGGACGACGATCGCCGCGGCACTCTTGTCCCTGGCCGCACTCACGGCCTGCGGAGAGGCCGGAGCCCTCGAACCGCTTGACCGGTGGCGCGACGGCGAGCGGGAGATCCGCACGACGGCCCCGGCCGTAACGGCGGGCCGTACGCTCCTGGCAGCAGGCGACTACGGCAACTTCCGCCTTACGGGGGAAGCCCTCACGCAGCCCGGTGCCCAGGCGGCGCTGCTCTTCCACACCGACGGCGAGTCGGGCTACGAGGTGGTTTTCCGCAACGGAGCCATCGACGGGACGCGCAAGAGCGGTTCGCTCGCCTCCGTGCGCAACCTCTACCGTTCGCTGGCCGACGACGGCGAGTGGTTCGGCTTCGAGGTCACTGTGCGCGGCCGTAACATCGTCGTCCGCATCGACACCACCGAAGTGGTCTGCTATACCGAACCCGAACATCCCTACCGCACCCAGGCGCACGCCCGGCAATTGTTAGGACACGGCGCGATCGCGCTGCGCGGCGTGCAGGGCGAAGTTGCGTTCCGCAACCTTGCAATCGAGCGCCTCGGCGCGCAGGCCCGCAACGAGGCCGACACACTGCCGCCCGTGGACGAACGCACCGACGGCGTGATCCGCTTCCAGCAGCGTGATTTCCCCGTCATCGACTACCACGTACACCTGAAGGGCGGCCTGACCAAGGAACGGGCGCACGCCATGTCGATGAACTACGGTATCAATTACGGCGTGGCGCCCAACGCCGGGGAAGGCGGTGTGGGCCGGATGCTGGCCGACGACGGGGAGGTCTATGCCTATTTCGACGAAGTGGAGCGGATGCCCTTCCTGTGCGGCGTGCAGGGCGAGGGCCGCAAGTGGACGGCGACCTTCTCGCAGGAGGCCCTCGGCGTATTCGACTACCTGTTTACGGACGCCATGACCATCATAGACCACAAAGGGCGCAACTCGCGTATCTACCGGCCCGAGGAGGTGCACTACGACGGCGTGACGAAAGAACAGTACATGGATCATCTGGTCGACCAGACGGTGAAGATACTCACCAACGAGCCGGCCGACATCTACGCCAACCCGACCTACCTGCCCGACGACATGCAGGCCGATTACGACAGGTATTGGACTGACGCGCGCGTCGACCGCGTACTGGATGTGCTGGAACGCTACGGCATCGCCCTGGAGATCAACGCCCGCTATCGTATCCCGAGCTTCGGCATCATCCGCCGGGCCAAGCAGCGCGGAATAAAGTTCACGTTCGGCACCAACAACGTCGACGCCGACTTCGGACGTCTGGAGTACTCGCTCGAGGCGGTGGAGAAGTGCGGACTCACGGCCGACGACATCTGGTTTCCCGCGATGAGCGTACGCCGCGGACGCCCCGTCGTCCTTTACAACAAATTCGAGTAACGGATCGTAGTTTATCCCGGTTTGCCTACCGCAGCAGCCCGGCTTCGTAGTAAATTACGATCTGCTCGATCATCTTGTCTTCGTTGTCCTTGTCGTACTGCGATTTGAGATTCTGCCCGAAAATCCGCGACACGCCCTGCCAGAACCCCCGCCACGAATCCGCCCCGGAACTCCTTGAGCACCTCGTAGGCCGTGTATTCGGTTTCGCGGTCGATCAACTTTAGCAACACCTTGCCCTGCGTGCGGGTCATGTGTTTCAGCACGGGCGTATACTCGTCCTTGATCTGGTGGTATACCTGCCTGATGTACTCCTTCTGCGCCTTTTTGGTCGGCAGGCGGCATAATTCCTCTTCCATGTCGGCCATCCTGGCTTTCGCGATCTTGGCGATGGGGTAGACCTTCTTCACGGCGTCGACCAGCTTGCGGTAACGGCGCAGGTCGACGGGGCGGCTGAACACGTAGACCGGCAGGATATGTACCAACGGTACCGAGTCTCCTTTTTCCACCGTCCATTCCTGGTGCCAGAAACCGTGGCCTCCCTGCGCACGTACCCCGGGGACACGGCGGCCAGCATTACCAGAATCAGGAGCCACTTTTTCATCTCGGTGAAAATCGTTATCTTTGCGAACGGCGGACTTTCGCGGGGCAGGCCGTGCCTTGTGCATTGCCCGCGGGTTTGCCTTTGAGCCCGGTTTGCATTATCTTTGCCGCGGACAAATCCGGCGGCGGGTCGGAGCTCTCCTCCGTACGCAGCCTGCACGGCCACTGCAAATGTAATTATTTATCGGATAAACGTATTACGCAAAATGGATATTATATTGGAAAAAGGATTGTCGGCGCAGAGCCGGACGACGGTTACGGCCGCAAATACCGCCGCGACGATGGGGTCGGGCGACCTCGGGGTTTTTGCCACGCCTTCGATGGTGGCGCTTATGGAGCATGCCGCTATGACGGCCGTTGCTGCGGCTCTGCCAGAAGGCTCTTCGACCGTAGGGGCGGAGATGAACGTCACGCACATCAAGCCTTCGGGGTTGGGTGCCGAAATCACCGCCACGGCCGTGTTGACCGGTGTCGAGGGGCGCAAGCTGACCTTCAACGTCGGCGCCCGCGATGCCGAAGGGATGATCGGAGAGGGCGTACACGTCCGCTACGTCGTGGATCGTGAGAAATTCATGGCCAAAGTCCGCTGACGTAGGTGGGGGACACCCGGCCGGCTGGCCGGATTTTTATATATAACGGGCGCGGGGGCATTGCCCCCCGCGCCCGTTATTCCGTTTCCGCTGTCGGTCAGAGCCCGACCAGCAGGTGTTCGAGCAGGATCACCAGGATGCCCGACGCATAGCCTGCGAAGGCCAGCCAGGTGATCTTCTTGAAATACCACCCGAAATTGATCTTTTCGAGCCCCATCGCCACCACGCCGGCCGCCGAGCCGATGATCAGCAGGCTTCCGCCCACCCCGGCGCAGTAAGTCAGCAGGTGCCAGAACAACCCGTCCTGCACGAACGACTGCATGTAGGCCGGGTCGGCGCTCGCGGCCACCGCAGCCGTGTCCATCACGGGGTACATGCCCATGCAGGCGGCGACCAGCGGCACGTTGTCGATCACCGACGACAGTACGCCGATGACACCCGCTATGGTGAACACTTCATGTACCTGCTTGTCGAGCCAGTTCGCCACGTCGGTCAGTACACCTGCGGTTTCCAGCGCCGCCACCGACATCAGGATTCCCAGGAAGAAGAGGATCGTCGGCATGTCGATATGCTTGAGCACCTTCGTCACGCGGCATTTGATCGACTCCTCGATGCCGCGCTTGCGGTCGTAGATGATCTCCGTCAGAACCCACATCACACCCAGCGAGACCATCATGCCCATGTAGGGCGGCAAGTGGGTGATGCTCTTGAACACGGGTACGAACAACAGGCTCAATACACCCGTGATGAGGATGAATTTGCTCAGGCGCGGGCCCACGCCCGCGGGCAGTTCGGCTTCGAACGTGCTCTCGTCCACCGGTGCCGCGTCCTCGTTGCGGATATACCGGATGGCGATCGCCGTCGGGATGACGACCGAGACGATACACGGTACGAAGAGCGTCCCCATCAGCGCCGTCGAGGTGACGTTGCCCCCGCATCCACAGCATGATCGTCGTCACGTCGCCTATGGGCGACCATGCGCCGCCGCTGTTGGCCGCGATGACGATCAGGCTGGCGAAAATCCAGCGCTCCTTCTGATCCGCAATGATTCGCCGCAGCAGCATTACCATGATGATCGTCGTGGTCATGTTGTCCAGCGCCGCCGACATGAAGAAGGTGATGAGAGCCAGCAGCCACATCAGCTTGCGCTTGTTGCGCGTGGTGATGTGGTCTGTGATGACGTTGAAACCGCCGTGCGAGTCGATCAGGTCGACGATCGTCATGGCGCCGATCAGGAACACCAGTATCTCGCACGTGTCGCCCAGGTGGTCGACCATGTCGTGGCTGATATTCTCATCGTGGCCCAAGAGGCTGAAGATCGTCCATATGGCTCCGCACATCAGCAGTGCGATGGCCGATTTGTCGACCTTAACTTTGTGCTCCAGCGCGATGAAGGCGTAGCCCACCACGAAGAGCAGGATCATTGTCAGGATCATATCTTATCGTATTAATCGTTTTTGTTTCAGCAGGGCGCCTGCCGGCCCGTTGTCCGGCTTGTCGGCTCCATGCGTGCAAAAGTAATGAAATTCTTTCTTGCACCCCTGCAAGAGTCGGGCATTTTTCTGTTTTCCGGTTGTAAATTGCGATTTTTTGCTTATCTTTGTCCCGCTCTCGAGCAACGGATTGAGCTGTGGTGTAATGGTAACACAGCAGATTTTGGTTCTGTCGTTCCAGGTTCGAGTCCTGGCAGCTCAACAATCCCGCATTGACTATCAATGCGGGATTATGTTTGTTGTATTATTCGCCTGAATCCTCCTTCGTCCTGCTTCTGCCCAGTATGCTGGATACGGTAAGTGTGCGGACTGTCCGCACACTTTGCTCGTTGAATAGAACTGTCGGTTTTTTCCCTGCGGTTATTATTTTCCGGGCGCGGATTCTTCGCCGGGAGTTTCTTCGACCGCCTGTGCCGGTTCCTTGTCGTCCTCGTCGTTGTCGCCGCAATGCGTTGAGGCATCGAGCATTCCGGCCAGGAGATCCATGGTCTCCGTGTTTTCCGCTTCTGCGGTGTCGGCGTGTACGCCGTTTTCATGTTGTCCATAATCGTTGCGGGTTTAACGGATTTTCTGGTGTGAGATGGCCGCGGCAATCCATAGCAGCACCACGGCGCCGATGACCGATGTGGCCAGGCTGCCCAGCGTGCCTGCCGGAACCAGCCCGAAGAACGAAAAGAGCCAGCCGCCGAGCACGCCGCCTACCAGCCCTACGACGAGGTTGACGATGAGCCCCGAGCCGCTGCCTTTGACAATGAGGTTGGCGATCCATCCGGATGCCAGGCCGAGCAGGAGATACCATACGAAATACATAGAGTTTCTGTTTTGATCTGCTGCTCCGTGTGCAAAATCCGTTCCCGAACGGTAGCTGCGTCGGTTCAGAGCGCCAGTCTGAGGGCTTTGGCCAACTGGTCGGGGCACGAAGTGCCCTTGCCGCGGCAGTCGATGCCTTCCAGCCGGGCTATCGCGTCGGCGGCTTTCATGCCGCGCACGAGTGCCGCTATGCCCTGCGTGTTGCCGTGGCAGCCGCCCGTGAACGTCACATTGCGGATGATGCCGTCTTCCAGTTCGATGTCGATCTGCCGGGAGCAGGTGCCGAGGGTAGGGTAGGATATGTGTCGGGTCATGTGTATGCGTTGAAGAATCCGGATGCAAATATAACGATAAAACCGGTTGCATTTGCTGCCTTGTTTGCGCGTTCAGGATTTTTTGTCCCGAATTTTCTGGGGAACGCCTTGCCGGCCGGCTGCGGATTTGGGCCAAAATCCCCGCAGGATCGTTTGCAGACATACGGACATAAAAAAACATTGCCGAGAAAGAGGTAATCTGTAAGAGGCGCTTAGAAATTCCCCCCCCCTCGACAATGTTGTTGGGACTGTGCCGGGTTTTCCGGACAGGTATGCAAATGTAAAATAAAATATTTGAACCTGCAAATAAAAAAGCTGCAAATTTTTGCAGCTTTTTTATTATCTGAAACAGGTTTTTACTGGCGCTGAAGGTCGCTGTTGTCGGCTACGACCATGTTCTTGTCGATGCGCAGCGTGACGTTGCCGTCCACCTCGATCAGCAGGGTCGTCTCCTTGATCTCTTTCACCGTACCGTAAATGCCGCCGGCGGTAATTACCTTGTCACCTTTTTTCAGGCCTTCGCGGAATGCCTGCATCTGCTTGCGGCGCTTGGATTCGGGTCGCCACATGAAGAGCCATAAAACCAGCACCATGAGGCCGATCATAATGATGAAACTGTACTGCTGCATGAAACCCGGCTGGGGCTCTACGGGCGGTACCTGAAGAAAATTAATCATACGTCGTTATGTTTAGTGTTTATTTCCGTTAACGGAACAAATATACGAAATATTGTCGAATACACAAATGTTTATTCCACTTCGGCCTCGATGAACAGCCTCAGGGGTTTCCGCCCGCCGGCGAATGCGATGTCCAGCGTTTTGAGCTGCCAGCCCCATTCGCCCCGCGCATCGAAGGTGAGCGACACCTGCTGCGCATCGCCCGGCGTAATGGGCTGTGCATCATATCCGAGCGTCGTGCACCCGCAATTGCGGTCGTATCGGTGATGGCTACGGGCTTCGATGCCCGGTTTTCGATCCAGAGCCTGAGCACGGCCACCTCCCCCGAGTGCATGCGTCCGAAACGCACGGTATCCGTGCCGCCCGTGTCGAGGATCGTGTCCGTGACGGCGATAATCCGGCCTTTCCGCCCGGTCTCGCCCGTGCGTGCCTGCCGGGTGCCGCATGCCGCCGTCGTCACGGCCAGCGCCAGCAACAACAACCCGCGCAGCATCGGACCTCAGATCAGGCCGCGGCCCGCTTTCTTGATGCGGCCTTCGGCGGTGAGCGATTCGACGATCTTGTCCAGCACGCCGTTGATGAAGGTGCTGCTGCCGGGTGTCGAGTAGTATTTCGAAATCTCGATGTACTCGTCGAGCGTCACCTTGACGGGAATCGACGGGAACGAGGTCAGTTCGGCCATCGCCGTGCCGATGATCAGGTTGTCCATGAAGACGATGCGCTCCACGTCCCAGTTGGCGGTGAACTTTTCGATGTAGTCCTGGAAGGCGGAGTAGTTGACCAGCGATTTTTCGAAGAGCGTCTTCACGAATTCGGGGTCTTCGTCGCTCTTGAACTTCGAGGGGACTTTCAGCTCGGTGTGCGACGGTTTCAGGCCCGATAGCGAACGCAGGATCATCATCACGATGTAAGGCAGGTCGTCGCTCCAGAGGATCGACATCTCTTCCAGCTCGGTTTCCAGTGCCTCGCAGCTCTGCAACTCCTTGAAGAAGTCTTCGAGCAGCTTGCTGTCGTCGTCGAACGAGCGCTCCTCGCGCTGCATGTAGTCCTTGAAGTAGTCGCTTTCCGAGAGCTGTGTATAGAGCGTACGGATCAGCTCCGGATGGCGGCCCCAGCCCAGCTTGCGGGCGGCGATATGGTCGTTCACGGCATCGCTGTTGGCGATGACGCGGATCACCTGGTTGTCTACGAACTTGGTATTGGGGTTGAGGTCTTCGTATGTCGGCAGTTTTTTCTGTTTGGCCAGTTCCTGCCGCTGTTCGGCGTAGCGCGTCAGTTCCACGGGGAGGGTCAGGATCTGGAAATAGAGGTCGTAGGCCTTGTCGACGGACGCCATCAGCGTTTTTTCCGATGCCATCATGTTGTCTGCACCCGATTTGAGGTGCGCGAACAGCGCTTTGACGACCTTAATACGGAGTAATCTTCTGCTCAACATATCTGTTTAGAACGGTTTTTTCGGCCGCAAAGATAGGAAAAATTTTTCCGGAAAGAAAGAATTATTGTCTATCTTTGCAGCCGTATGGAACAAATCGAAGAAAAAGAAATCCGGCCGTACGACGTCATCGTCATCGGGGCGGGGGCTGCGGGCATGATGGCCGCAGGTACGGCGGCGCGCGACGGCAAGCGTGTGCTGCTGATCGAAAAGATGGACAAGTCGGGCCGTAAAGTCCGTATCACGGGCAAAGGGCGCTGCAACGTCACCAACGCCCGCCCGGCCGAGGAGTTTGCCGCGCAGGTGCGTACCAACGCGGAGTTTCTCGGACAGGCTTTTGCCGAGTTCAATAACCGCGCCGCCATCCGTTTCTTCGAAAAGGCCGGGGTGAAGCTCGACATCGAACGCGGCGAGCGGGTCTTTCCCAAGAGCGGCAAGGCGTGGGACATCGCCAATGCGCTGTTGGAATATTGCTACGAGAACGGCGTGAAGATCATTTATAATACGCGCGTGACGGAGATCATGACCCTGGGTGATAAGGTCTTCGGCGTCCGCTATATCAACAGGCGCGGTTTCGAACGCAAGGAGGAATGTCCGCAGGTGATTGTCGCCACGGGTGGCGTTTCCTATCCCGCCACGGGTTCCACGGGCGACGGCTACACCTTTGCGGCCGACCTGGGGACATACCGTCGAACCGGTGCGTCCTTCGCTGACGCCGCTCGTTTCGTCGCATCCGCAGATCGGCTACCTCGACGGTCTGTTGCTGAAAAATATCAGGGCCGTGCTCTATGTCGATGACGAACCCGTGCGCGAGGAGTTCGGCGAACTGGGATTCTCGGAGCGCGGCATCGAGGGCGCCGTGGCGCTGCGGATGAGCCGCGACGCGGTCGATGCGCTGATCGACGAACGCCGCGTTAAACTGGTCGTCGACCTGAAACCCGCACTGACCGAAGAGGTACTGCGCGAACGTATCGCCCGCGAGATAGCCGGGATGGAGCCGACGGAGTTCTTCGCCGAGTTGCTGCGCAAGCTGGTGCCCAAGCCGCTCGTGATGACTTTGGTGCACGAACTCGGTGTCAACGGAAAGAATTACATCGGCAAGCTCACCGAAGAGGAGATCGGCCGCCTGATCAAGACGCTCAAGGGATTCACCTTCCCGATTACGGACTATGCGCCGTTCGAATACGCCGTCGTGACGGCCGGCGGCGTTTCCTGCGCCGAAGTCAACCCCTATACCATGGAATCGCTGAAGATCCGGGGGCTCTATTTCGCGGGCGAAGTGCTCGACCTCGATGCCAATACGGGCGGTTATAACCTCCAGATCGCCTTTTCGACGGGGCGCCTTGCGGGGCTGTTGAAAAAATAACGGTTATGGGGATCGGCGGCCATAAACTCGGTTTGAAATTTTACGGGCGGGTCACTGAGCTGCGTAACAGGCTCTCCCGGGCCCGTTTCTTCCGTGGGCACGGCGTGCATTCGCCTTTCGTATACGACGTCGTGCGTAATGTGTTCATGCGCGATACGCTGCTTCCCGGCGACCGGGCGTTGTTCCGTGAACTGCTCGCGGCCGGGGTGCCCGAACGCCGCGCCGTGCAGCTGCAAAACCTGGCGATCCATTGCGGCTACGCCACTTTTGGCCTGAATCGTGCGGATGCGGAGTTCTGCATAGCGACGCGCAGCCTGTCCCGGACGGAGACGCTCGCGCTGGTCGGTGATGCGGCTGCCGCCGGGAATACGGTGGCGGTCATGTCCCCCTACGACGGGCGTGAACGCCGGGCCATGTGCCTGCAAATCGTCGCGGCGCATCGTTCGACGACGGTGGACAACCGCGGTTACCTGCTGGTTTTCAATAATAATTTGCCGAAACAACACTTCCGGATATGAAAGTATACACGAAAAAAGGCGATAAGGGGTTGACCTCCCTTGTCGGCGGCGAACGGGTCTTCAAGACCGACGAACGGGTCGAGGCTTACGGCACGGTGGACGAATTGGCGGCCTTTGCGGCCTTGCTCGGAGACAACATGCGTGCGGAAGTTGCGCTGTCGCCCTATGTCGATGACCTGAACCGTATCCTGTCACGCCTGATGACCGTCGAGGCATTGCTGGCATGCGGAAAAACGGGGTGCGGGAAGGTTGCGCCGCTGGCTCCCGAGGCCGTCACCTGGCTCGAAGGCCGTATCGACGCGATGCAGGACGCGCTCAAACCGATCGACAAATTCACGATCCCGGGCGGCAACGCCGTCGTTTCGATGTGCCACGTGTGCCGTACGGTCTGCCGGCGTGCCGAGCGTGCCGCGTTGCGTGCCGATGAAAAATACGGCACGGATGCCATCGTGCTGATGTGGCTGAACCGCCTTTCCGACTATTTCTATCTGCTCGGGCGCACGCTCACAGAGCATTACGGCGTCGAGGAGACCTTGTGGATTCCATAAAGCTTTGTATTCCAGTTTATTGATGCGTGCGCATGGATGTTTTGTAATTTTTTCTTTGTTTTTCTCGTTTTTTTTATACTTTTGCAAATCAGTGATAGCGGAATAGCGATTATTGCCTGATGTTAATCCGCTGATATTTGGGAACTTAAAAACTTGGAACTATGTACTGGACACTTGAATTGGCATCGAAGCTGGAAGATGCTCCCTGGCCCGCTACGAAAGATGAACTGATTGACTATGCTGTGCGTTCGGGTGCGCCTCTCGAAGTGCTCGAAAATCTGCAGGAAATAGAGGACGAGGGTGAGATTTACGAATCTATCGAAGATATTTGGCCCGACTACCCGTCGAAAGACGATTTCTTCTTCAACGAAGAGGAATATTAAACATGACGAGCGCTCGGACGAGCCGTTAAAAAGAGCAAGCAGCCCCGCATGAGGCTGCTTGCTCTTTTTTATAGTAAACCGATTGTAATCCGAGGGTGCTCAGCGGCTATTTTTCGGCCACGTAAAACAGGTCGAAACAGTCGTCCGACACGGGGCAGATGCGGTAATCCTCCATCCGGATCGAGGACGTGAGGTCGGTATTTGCCTTCAGCAGCTTCCGGCGGTTGATCCGGTTCAGGATGTCGTAGGGTAGCTGGAGCAGGCGGCGGGGCAGGCGGTGCTGGAGATCCAGGATGTCGAAGCGCGTGATGCGTGCCACGCTGCGGCGGTTCTGCTCGTAGTAGTCCATGACTTTCCCGTTGCCTGCGACCCCGAGGGCTTCGACCGAGCGGAATTCATGCTCCAGCAGGATTTGCAGCTGTTCCGCCGTATATTCCCGTACGTGCCATGGGTTGCGGGTGAGCGACATCGGTGCATTGGGGGTTGTCACGATGAACTTGCCGCCCGGTTTAAGTACCCGTTTCACTTCGCGCACCAATTCGACGTCCTGCTTCACATGCTCGATCACCTGGAACGAGATCACGAAATCGAAACTGTTGGCCGCGAATGCCAGCGGCGGCACTACGGCCTGGTGGAATTCGACATGCGGATGCCGCGTAAGCTCCGCTGCCGGAGCGAATTTGTCCACCGTGATGAAACTCCGTGCATGGGGTGCCACCACCTCGATGCCGTAACCCGCTCCCGTGCCGATCTCCAATACGTCGCCGCCGATGCGCTGCGCCGCGGCATGGTAGGCCAGCAGCGACCGCTGGAAGACGAAATTGTCGGACATTTCGCGCGAAACCCGTTCCGCCGTGTTCATTTTACCCATTATTGCCGTTTGACTTTTATCCCGTCTTCGCCCACTTCGACCGCGCCGCGTTTCATCAGTACGCCCAGCGAGCGTTTGAAGACCTTTTTGCTCATCTCCGTAAGGCGTTTCACCTCCTCCGGGGAACTGTCGTCGTTCAACGGCAAGTGCCCGCCGTTGCCGATCACCAGTTGCAGCAAAACCTCTGCCGAATCCTTGACCTGCGCATATCCTTCCTGTTGGAGGCTCACGTCGATACGGTTGTCCTCGGTGATTTTGCGGACGTATCCCTTCATGCGGTCGCCGATGGCTACGGGGCGGAATACCTGGTTGCGGTATAGCATGCCCCAATGGCGGTTGTTGACGATCACGCGGTAACCGATCGGGCTTTCCGAGGCGACCAGCAGGTCTACCTCCTGGCGCGGTTCCACCGTGATCAGGTCGTTGTTGATGAAGCCCTTGAGCTTGGTGGTCGCCACGCAGCGCCCCGTGATGCTGTCTTCGTAGAGGTATACGATGTAGCTCCGTCCCGCGAGGATGCCTCCCTGCTGGTTGCGGTTGGGCAGGAAGAGGTCTTTGCCGTGCAGTCCCCAGTCGAGGAAAGCCCCGTGGGCCGTCTTGTCCACCACGCGCAGATAACCCGCCTCGCCGGCGCGCAGCAGCGGCGTTTCGGTCGTCGCCACGAGGCGGTCTTCCGAGTCGTGGTAAACGAAAACCTCCTTTTCGTCGCCGGGTTTGTCTGTGAGGGAGATATAACGGTTGGGCAGCAGAACCTCGTTCTGTTCCTCGTCCGTAAGGTATAATCCGTAGTCCGAAACACGGCTTACGGTAAGTTTCTGGGTGCGTCCTGCTCTGAGCATATCGTTATTGCGGAATTGACCGCCTGCAAAAGTACGTTTATTTTCGCGGGATTGCAACTTTCCCGGCCAAGTTCCGCGGTGCGGGAGCGGCCGCATCCCTTTTCCGGGAGTCAGTGGGATCGGGCAGCACCGATCCGTACTCCCCCGTTCGTGCCGACTTTTGGGCGTTTGCGGAAAAAAGCGTAACTTTCGAAAACGAACCTTAACCTTCCTGCTATGAAAATCCGTGGATTTTTCGCGCTCCTGTTGACCGGCCTGCTCGCCGCCGTTGCGGCCTTTGCCGGGCAGCCCGTCGCCGAGCTGTACGACAAGGCCGAGTACCGCATCGCAATGCGTGACAGCGTAGCCCTCTACACGGCGGTCTATACGCCCAAGGCGCCCGGCGAAGCCCCCGTCATCATTTTTCGTACGCCTTACGGCTGCGGGCCCTATGGTGCCGGACGCTTCCCGCAGGGGTTTGAGAAAGGCTATCTGCGCAGCTACGTCGACCGCGGCTATATCATCGTCATGCAGGATGTCCGGGGGCGTTATATGAGCGAGGGCGACTTCGAGCATGTCCGGCCCGCCGGCAGCGGTGAGACCGACGAGACGACCGACAGCTACGACACGGTCGACTGGCTGGTCAGGCACATCCCGCACAACAACGGCCGGGTGGGATTCGCCGGGTGTTCCTATCCGGGGTTCTACGCCATGATGGGCGGCCTTTGCGGCCATCCCGCCGTGAAGGCCGTCTCTCCGCAGGCTCCCGTCACCGATTGGTTCATGGGCGACGACGTGCATCACAACGGGGTGCTGATGCTCACCGACTCCTACCGCTTCCTGAGCAGCATGAATACCCCTCCCGGACGTGTTCCGGCCGCGAAAATGCCCTCCATGTCCCGGCAGACCCAGCCCGACGAGCGGACGTTCTTCCTGGAGCATACGGCGCTTGCGGAGCTTACCGCTCTGCTGAAACCCAACCCCTTCTGGGAGGAGATGGCCGCGCATCCCGATTACGACGCGTGGTGGCAGGAACGCGACCTGCGCCGTGCCTGTTATAATGTCCGGCCTGCGGTGCTCGTCGTCGGCGGGACGTTCGATGCCGAGGACTGCTTCGGGGCGTGGAACCTCTACCGGGCCCTGAACAGGCAGAGCCCTTCGACGCCGTGCCATCTGGTCGTGGGCCCGTGGGCCCACGGGGCGTGGCGTAACGGCGGCCGGACGCTCGGGGCGTTCGATTTCGGCGGCGATGCCTCGTGGGAATATTATATGGAGCATTTCGAGGTGCCGTTCTTCGACCACTACCTCCGCGACGGCAATACGGACGAAGCGGCTCCGTTGCCGGCCGCCGCGGTCTTTTCCTCGGGGGACAACCGCTGGCATACTTTCGGCCGCTTTCTGTCGCGCGGGGCCCGGAAACTGACGTTGTACCTCGCCGACGGCGGTATCCTCGATACCCGGCGCCCGACGGCCAAAATATCCGCAAGTACCTATGTCTCCGATCCTTCCGATCCCGTGCCGTACTACGAGGCTGCCGGCCTGCGCCGTCCCAAAGAGTATATGGTCGCCGACCAGCGTTTCCTGTCCGGCCGTTCCGACGTGCTGACGTTCGTTTCGGAGCCTCTCGAAGAGGATATGACCCTCGTCGGCCCGGTCGATGCCGACTTGGAGGTGATGCTTTCGACGACCGATGCCGATTTCGTGGTCAAGCTGATCGACCTTTTCCCCGAGGACGATCCGCTGCCGGGCTACCGGATGCTCGTGCGGGGCGACGTCATGCGCGGCCGCTACCGCCGCAGTTTCTCGCGTCCCGAGGCGTTTACGCCCGGTGTTCCGGCGCGGGTGCCTTTCCGGATGACGGACATCGCCCATACGTTCCGCGCCGGACACCGCATCATGGTGCAGGTACAAAGCACCTGGTTCCCGCTTGCCGAACGCAATCCCCAGCAGTTCGTCGACGTCTGGAACTGCTGGGCTTCGGATTTCGTGCCCTGCCGGATTTCGCTGCTGCACCAGCGCGGCAATGCCTCGTCGGTCACGGTGTGGCGGTTGGGGGCGCATTGAGGCGTACACAGGTCGGCGTCGGCCGCCCGTACCTGTCTCCGTCCGGTCGTTTGGATAGGTTGTCTGGGCAGATTGTTTGGATAGGTTGTCTGGACAGGTCGTCCTCAAGGTCGTCCGCCTCGGCCGGTTGCCCCCGGCTGCCTGCGCCCTGTTTCCCTGCATTGCTTTTCATCGCCGAACCGTATGCACTGCCGCAAGGGTGCCGCCCTGCGTGTCCGTTTTGTATGCCCGGTTCCCTCTGTTGCCGCCCTGCCTTACAAACCTCCATGTTTTTTTATTCCCGCAGGTGCGATCTGTAAGAAAATTTTATATATTTGTTTACAAAACGGAGTTTTTCTATGAAAATACGTGTTGCTGTCTGCCAGGTCGACATGGAATGGGAACATACCGCCCGGAACCTGGAACGTCTGGAGCCTATCGTTGCGGCGGCCGATGCTGATATTGCCGTGCTGCCCGAAATGTTCGCCACGGGGTTCAAACTGCGCCCCGCCCGTGTCGCCGAGCCTGCCGACGGGCTTGTCGCTTCGACCATGCGGCGCTGGGCGGCACAATACGGCAAAGCTGTCGTGGGCAGCGTCGTCATCGCCGAAAACGGGGAGTTCCGCAACCGGATGTTTTTCGTGAAGCCTTCGGGCGGGGTTGCCTGGTACGACAAGCGGCACCTGTTTCGTCCCGGCGGCGAAGCGCGCGACTATACTCCGGGCGACCGTCGCGTGGTGGTGGAATATATGGGGTTCCGGTTCCTGCTGCTGATCTGCTACGACCTGCGCTTCCCGGTGTGGAGCCGCAACCGGGGCGATTACGATGCCATCCTGTGCAGCGCCTCGTGGGCGGACGACCGCCGCGAGGTGTGGCGTACGCTGCTGCGGGCGCGGGCCATCGAGAACCAGTGCTACCTGGCGGGCGTAAACCGCGTGGGCACAGACCCCGATGCTTTCTATGCGGGCGATTCGGCGCTCGTCGACTTCCGTGGCGCCACGCTGGCCGATGCCGGTGAGCGGGAGCAGACCCTCGTCGCCGAATTCGACTCCGATGCGCAGGCGGCCTTCCGCGAGGAGTTCCCGGCGTGGATGGATGCCGACGGCTTCGAGCTGAAATTCTGATTCCCGAAAAATTTGGTATTGCCCCCGGTATGCGCTATCTTTGTACGATATTCGCGCCGGAGAGCCCGTACACTAAACGGGGCTTCCGGTACGTTTGACTACGATGATGAAAGAAGACACGATCAAAATACTGGGAGCCCGGGTTCATAACCTGAAAAACATCGACCTGGAGATCCCGCGCCGCAAACTGGTAGTCATCACCGGCCTCTCGGGTTCGGGCAAATCGTCGCTGGCCTTCGACACGATCTACGCCGAGGGGCAGCGCCGCTACATGGAGACGCTGTCGACCTACGCGCGGCAGTTCGTGGGGACGATGGAGCGCCCCGACGTGGACAAGATCACGGGACTCAGCCCTGTGGTGGCCATCGAGCAGAAGACCACCAACAAAGAATCCCCGTTCGACGGTCGGCACCGTAACCGAGATCAGCGACTTCTTGCGCCTGCTCTATGCGCGGGCTTCGCGGGCTTACTCTCCGGTCACGGGTGAGGAGATGGTCCACTATACGGACGAACAGATCGCCGGGCTCATCATGACGGGCTTCACGGGGCGCAAGATCGCTGTGACGGCTCCGATCGTCAAGGGGCGCAAGGGGCATTACCGCGAGCTGTTCGAGTCGCTGGCCAAAAAGGGGTATCTCTATGCCCGTATTGACGGCGAGATCCGCGAGATTTCGGCCGGCATGCGTCTCGACCGCTACAAGATACATACGATCGACCTGGTGGTCGACCGGCTGGTCGTCGGCGAGGAGGCCCGCGACCGGGTGATGACCTCGCTCAGGGAGTCTCTGCGCCAGGGCAAGGGTACGATGGCCGTCTACGACTACGGCACCGAACAGCAGCGCTTCTACTCCCGCCATCTGATGTGCCCCTCGACGGGTGTGGCGTTCGAAGATCCGGCGCCGCACACTTTCTCCTTCAACTCTCCCCAGGGAGCCTGCCCTCATTGCAACGGTCTGGGGGAAGAAGCCGTCTTCGACCGGAGAAGATCTGCCCGACATGGGGCTGTCCCTGCGTGATGGCGGCGTGGAGCCGCTCGGCAAGTATCGCAACAACATGCTTTTCGCCATTCTCGAAATGCTGGGGCGGCGTTACGATTTCACGCTCGACGATCCGGTGGGGACGATTTCCGAGGAGGGTATGAATGCCATTCTGTACGGGGATTCCGAGCCGCTGACGATCAATCTCGCCGAGTTCTGCTCGACGGGCGGCAACCACCTCGTCTCGTGGGAAGGCGTGGCCGAATACATCGGCCGCACCGAGGACGAGGACTCCGCCCGGAGCCGCAAGTGGCGCGAGCAGTTCCTGGTTTATAAGAAATGCAGCGTCTGCGGCGGTACGCGCTTGCGGGACGAGGCGCTTCATTTCCGCATCGGGGGGCTGAACATCGCCGAAGTGTCCGCGATGTCGATCGCCCGTTTTTCGGAGTGGATCGCCGACATCGAAAAATATTTCTCGCCCAAGGAGCGGAAGATCGCACAGGAGGTCGTCAAGGAGATCCGCGAGCGGCTGCGCTTCCTGATCGACGTGGGGCTGGGCTACCTCTCGCTGTCCCGTTCCTCGCGTTCGCTCTCGGGCGGCGAGAGCCAGCGTATCCGCCTCGCGACCCAGATCGGCTCGAAGTTGGTGCACGTGCTTTATATTCTCGACGAGCCTCGATCGGTCTGCACCAGCGCGACAACGAGCGGTTGATCCGCAGCCTCAAGGAGCTGCGCGATGCGGGCAACTCGGTGATCGTGGTCGAACACGACGAGGACATGATGCGTGCCGCGGACTATATCGTCGATGTGGGACCGCTGGCCGGACGCAAGGGCGGCCGGATCGTCGCGGCCGGTTCGTTCGACGATATCCTGCATGCGAATTCCATTACGGCGGATTACCTCACCGGTCGTCGCCGGATCGAAATTCCCGAAAAACTGCGTCCCGGCAACGGCAAGAGTCTTATTATAAGAGGAGCACGGGGCAATAACCTGAAGAATGTCGATGTCGAGTTCCCGCTCGGCAAGCTCATCTGCGTGACGGGCGTCAGCGGTTCGGGCAAATCCACGCTGGTCAATGAAACCCTGCGTCCGATCCTGAGCAAACTGCTGTACCGCTCCTACGACCAGCCTCTCGATTACGATTCGGTGGAGGGTACGGAACACATCGACAAACTGGTGGTGGTCGACCAGGCTCCGATCGGGCGCTCGCCGCGGAGCAACCCGGCGACCTATTCGAACGTCTTTTCCGACATCCGCAAGCTGTTCGAATGACGCCCGACGCCCAGATCCGAGGCTTCAAGGCGGGGCGCTTCTCCTTCAACGTCAAGGGCGGCCGCTGCGAGGAGTGCCGCGGCGCGGGCGTCCAGACCATCGAGATGAATTTCCTGCCCGACGTCTACGTGCGCTGCAAGGCGTGCGGCGGACACCGTTACAACCGCGAGACGCTCGAAGTGAAATACAAAGGCAAGAATATCGACGACGTGCTGAACATGACGGTCAACATGGCGGTCGAGTTTTTTGCCAACATTCCCTCGATCCATCAGAAACTCAAGGCTATTCAGGACGTGGGACTGGGTTATCTGACGCTCGGACAGCCCTGCACGACGCTGTCGGGCGGCGAGAGCCAGCGGATCAAACTTTCGAGCGAACTCTCCAAGCGCGATACGGGTCGCACGCTTTATATTTTGGACGAACCCACGACGGGACTCCATTTCGAGGATATCCGCCAGTTGCTCGAGCAGACCCACGAAGGCTGGATGGTAACCTTCTCCACCACGCTTTTCTCGGCGTCGACCTATACCTTCACCTTCGAGATTCTTTCCCGTACGGGCGGTGCCAACCTGACCATCACCAACCCATGGTATAACCCCGTGGAGTATTCGGGCACCATTTCACAGCTCTATTGACCATGAGTTCCGGGATGTATCGCCGGACGGGATGCGGCGCCCCCTTCCCGTCCTTCCCGTCGCGGCGGGATGCCGCTGCAACGATAATCCTTCCCGGATTGCGAGCCCCCGCCCCGTCGGGGCTTTTGCCCTGCGCGGCGGGTGGTAGTCCGGATTTTGTGCCTTTGCGCCCTTGTTTTCGGGGTCTCGGGTGCTGTGGCGCAGTCCGCGCAGACCGTCCCGCAGTTCACGCTGGGCACTTCCGCCGTCGACAGCGTGCCCCAGACGACTGTGGTTCCTGTCCAGCAGCCCCCTGTGCAGGTCGTCGAGCATACGACCGTCTACGAGGAGTCCATGCGCAGCATGACACGGCCCGAACGCCGTGCTTACCGGGCGAAGCTCTATGCGCAGAAGATCGACTCGCTGGTACAGTCGCGCGACTACATGTTTTTCCCGAACAGTATGCAGGAGGTACCGGGCGGCATGATCCGTAGCATCTATACCGATTATTACTTCTTCGGGATGTTCATCGACCACGTCGGGGTGCACCTGCCGACCGAGCGCGGCATCACGCAGTATCTCTACGTGCTCAATTTCGACTCGCCGTCCCTGTCCGATTACCGGGCCGAGCGCCTGGCGTGGGGCTGGCGCATCTCCTTCGGTTTTGCCGACGGCGATACGGCCTACCATGCCGGCTTCGAGGTTTCGACCGTCACCGGCGAGACGGTGCTGACGCTGGCGGCTCCCGACCTTGTCATGCGCTATGTCGGATGGCTCTGGGACAAACGGATCGGCGATCCCAAGTTCCGGCGACTGGACTGAGCGGCGGCTTTCACTGATGTCGGGCAGCCCGCGAACCGGGAAGCCCTTATCCGACGGTTTCCTCGCCCGGTTTGGCCTGCATTTTGTATATCAGTGCCACGGCGGAGACGGAAACCCCCTCTTCGCGCCCTTCGAAACCGAGATGCTCTGTGGTCGTAGCTTTGACCGATACCCGGTCATCGCCTACGCCCATTGCACCGGCCATCGCGGTGCGCATGGCGTCGATATGCGGCCGCAATTTGGGCCGTTGCATCCGGATCGTACAATCGACATTCCCGATCTCATATCCTTTTTCGCGCAGCAGCGCCGCAACCCTTCGGAGCAGTATTTTCGAGTCGATGCCCTTGAAGTCGTCCGACGTGTCGGGGAAGTGCATCCCGATGTCGCCCAGCGCTGCGGCGCCCAGTAGTGCGTCGCATACGGCGTGTATCGCCACGTCGCCGTCCGAATGTGCCACGAATCCTTTCGTGTGCGGAATTTCGATCCCGCCCAGCACCAGGGGCAGCCCGTCGGCCAGCGCGTGTACGTCGTATCCGTGTCCTATCCTGAAATCCGTCATAGAGTTCCGTATTTTCCCGTAAAGATAGTGGAAGCGGGGGGCAAAAGCAAATTTTCGGCCGTCGCAGCCAGCCGGAAATGCAAAAAACCGGACGCGGGATACCGTGAATTACGCTGTTTTCGTATATTTGTATTTGAAAATCTTCGGCCGGAAGAATTCTTGTAGATACCCCATCCTCGGAGCGTCTTTCTGCCGTTGTAAATATTGTCATGGAATGGGCGGAAATCGAGGGACGTACGCCCGGCGTTACGGCCGGCGGCAACCCGGCGATGTGCCTGTAAATTATATTAGGAGATTATGTCTGAAATAGTAAACCTTGAACCCCGCATCGTCTGGGAGCAGTTCGATGCCATCACACAGGTTCCGCGCCCCTCGAAGAAGGAGGGCAAGATCATCGAATTTCTGGTCGATTTCGCCCGGAAGCACAATATCGAATATAAGAAGGACGCCATCGGCAACGTGGTGATGCGCAAGCCCGCCACGCCGGGCTTCGAGAACCGTCCGACGGTTATCCTCCAGTCGCACATGGACATGGTCTGCGAGAAGAACTCCGACGTGGAGTTCGATTTCGACAACGACCCGATCCGCACGCACATCGACGGCGGGTGGGTCCGTGCCGAGGGCACGACGCTCGGCGCCGACTGCGGTATCGGCATGGCCGCGGCGCTTGCCGCGCTGATCGACCCCGCGGTGCAGCACGGACCTCTGGAGGCGCTGTTCACCGTCGACGAGGAGACGGGCCTCACGGGGCGCGTTCGAACTGGGCGAGGGGATGCTCACGGGCAAATACCTCATCAACCTCGACTCCGAGGACGAGGGCGAACTCTTCATCGGATGTGCCGGCGGTATCGACACCATCGCCACGTTCCGGTATGCGATGGAGGAGGCGCCGAAGAACTACACCTTCTTCCGGGTGGATGTTTCGGACCTGCAGGGCGGCCACTCGGGCGACGACATCGACAAGGGCCGCGTCAACTCGAACAAGACGGTGGCTCGGCTGCTGTGGGACGGGATGCAGTCGTGCGAGCTGCGCCTGAGCTACTTCAACGGCGGCAACCTGCGCAATGCGATCCCGCGCGAGGCGTACGCCATCTTCGGCGTCCCGACACGGTTCAAGTCCGAGTTCGTCAAACGCTACGACCTCTTTGCCGCTGACCTGAAAGCCGAATTCCGTTTCCGCGAGCCCAATTTCAAGATTACGCTCAACGAGATGCCCGAGGTCGACCAGGTGCTCGATGCCCGGACGCAGTTCGGGCTGGTCTACTCGCTGGTGGGCGTTCCCAACGGCGTGGTCGCCATGTCGTTCGCCGTTCCGGGGCTGGTGGAGACCTCGACGAACCTCGCTTCGGTGAAGTTCGAGGGCGGCGACCGCATCGTCGTCACCTCGTCGCAGCGGTCGTCGGTCGAGAGCGCCAAGACCTACGTGATGCAGATGGTCGAGTCGGTCTTCGCGCTGGCGGGCGCCGATGTGGCCCATTCCGACGGCTATCCGGGCTGGATGCCCAACCCGCAGTCCGTACTGCTCGAAAAGACCGTCGGCGCCTACGAACGCCTGTTCGGTGCGGAGCCCAAGGTGCGTGCGATCCATGCCGGTTTGGAGTGCGGCTTGTTCCTCGAGAAATATCCGCATCTGGAGATGGTTTCGTTCGGTCCGACGCTGCGCGGCGTCCATTCGCCCGACGAGCGGCTCGAAATCGCAACGATTCCCAAGTTCTGGGATTTGCTGCTCGAAGTGCTCAAGACCGTCTGACCCGCCTGCGAACGCGGCAAATCCCGCCACGGATGCACGGTTCCCGGATGCACGGTTCACGATAACGGCCCCGCAAAAGACGGGGCCGTTGCCGTTGCGGGTGGTGCCGCGGTTATTCTCCCGCTGGCCTTACCACTCCCGTGAACTTGACCACGGGATATGCCAGAAGTTCGTTCGAAACCTGTACATGGCATTTGTCCGTGTCCTTGTACAGCGTTATTATTACCTTCCTGTCCTGGGAATTCGCCGGCCCGGTCATTCTCATGCAGAACTGCATGTCTCCGTTCTTTTTCCGCTTTTCCAGCGTTATTTCCGCCGAGTCGTCCGTTATGGTCAGGTTGCCCAGCGGTGTTTTCGGGAAGAGGGCGGGGGTGAAACTGATAACGCCCCGTTTGCCTTCCATGGAAATGTAGTTGCCGGTGGATGACTTGATCGGGGATTTGTCCTCCGGGAGGTAAAATTCATTCGCCTCGATCACGAACCGCCCCTCTTCCAGTGCCTTCGACGCTTGTGCGTGGCGGATCTCCCCTCCGGCCGCTTCGCCTTGCCGTCCGGCTGCCGGTTTTTGCGCTGCACATCCTATTATAGAAAAGAGTCCGCAGGTCGCTGCCGCAAAAGCTATGAACAGGCTTTTCCGGAGTAAAAAAAGTTTTTTCATGGCGGTAAATTTAAAGGATTAATGAAAGGATTGTGAAGCATGTGTTTTATATTGTTCACAATGTAATTAAAAAATATGAATTAAACAATCATTTTATTCATATTTTTGCCGGGCTATGAAATCCATGCGGTCGATGATCCGGGCTCCATCCGCATGGATCGGCTAACCGATGACCGCTCCGGGTGTTCCCGGCAGGGCGCTGCACGGCAGGCTGCAAATAACAGAGGGGCTGTCCGGCAAGTCCGATTTTACGATTTCACCCCCGCCGGAACAAACTCCGGCAGGGGGGACTTCTGTTTCCGGCTGCTTGTGCGGCAGTCCCTTTTCGTCGATATGGATGCCGCGCCCGGAAGCCGTATGCGTCGTCCCTTGCAGCAGGGGAAAGACGGCCGCGTAAATGCCGCGTAAATGCCGCGATGATTCCTGGAATGATTTCCGCGATGACTCCTGCGATGATGGCCCACGCGGTGATGCCGGCGCCCGGCGTATCGGCAGGATCGTCGGCGGGGGATTACATCCCTCCTCCGCCCTGTGCGCCGCCGGTGCTTCCGCCGCCACCGCCCTGTGCGCCGCTGCTCATGTCGTCGTTGCGGATCGACTTGGCAGTGCGTTTCACCCCGACGTTCTGTTTGCCGAAGCGGTAGCTGACGCGGAAATAGAGGCTGCGGCACGCATACCTGTATTCGCTCCAGCCGCCGAAGGTCGGCGTGTCCGAGGTGCTCCTGTTCCTGCGGTATTTCTCGAAGGGGTTGTTGCACATGATGCTCAGGTCGAGCTTCTTCTTGAGGAACTGCTGTTTGATGCCCATGTAATAGTAGTAGTAGCTTTCCGATTTGCCGCCGAGCCACGCATACCCCGTCGAATAATTCTCACCCAGCATAAGCCGCGCCTCCTTCCAGAGCGCGAAGTCGAGGTTGAGGTTCTGGCTGAACGTGAACTGGTCGGTGTGGATGTCCATGGCGTCGAAATCGTTCTGCGAATACCTGCCGTTGTAGCTCAGCGAGAGGTTGACCTTCTCCGACGGGCGGTACGAGAACGAACCGTTGAATCCGTAGCTGCGCGAACGGACGTCGTTGCTGTAGGTGGTGTTCGTGATGCCGTCCCCGTCCGAGAAGGAGTACGACGACATGTTGTTGTTCGACAGGAACGTGTTGAGTGCGAAGGTCATGCTCCATTTTGCGGCATAGTGGCCGTACTGGAGGTTGATCGTGTGGTATACGGCCGCTTCCAGTCCCGGGTTGCCGTACGACAGCCGCGTGGGGTCGGTGTCGTCCTCGGCCGGCGAAAGCATGTAGATGCCCGGGCGCTGGAGCCGCTGCGTGTAGGAGGAGAGCGAAATGTTGTGGCTCACCTTGGGGATGAATGTCAGGCTCAGGTAGGGCACCACGTTAAATTGGCGGTTCGAAAACGAGTAGGTGCCTTTGGCGGTCTCCTCCACGTCGGCGTCGTTCCATGTCCGTTCCATGCGCGCACCGAGGCGTCCCGACCATTTGGTGTAGGTGAATCCGTATCCGGCGTAGATGCCCAGCACGTGCTGGCGGTAATCCATGCCCGTGAATTTTATTTTTTCAATCGGGAATGTGCCGTATTCGTCGCTCTGCTTGTTGTCGGTGTCGGAGGTGCTGTTGCGGTAGATGTGTTTCAGCCCCGCCTCGATCTTGTGGTGCTCCGACAGCGGGTTGGCGTAGTCTACCTGCACGGTGTTGCCCGTCATGCGGTTGTCCGCATCCTGCAACGCCCTGTAATTGTATCCGTCGTTGTATATCCGGTCTGTATGGCCTTTGTCCGGGTCGATCTCGACTTCATCCGATATGGTCAGCGTGTGCCCCTCCTTGCCGAAGGTGTGTTCGTAATTGAGCGAGACGCTGCCGCCCATGTAGTTCCATTTCTGGATGCTGCGGCTGCCGTATTCCAGCAGCGGGTTCATCTCGGGGTCGAGGATCGCGTTCGTGCCCAGCGATTTGTAACGGCTGCGGCCGAGCCACAGCCATCCGTTGAGCGTGATCAGGTTGAGCGTGTCGGGCTGGTAGCTCATGTCCAGTCCGACGTTGCCGTAACGCGAGCTGCCCTTGTTTTCGGAGTAACTGCGGTTGTAGCGGTTCTCCGAGTCGTAATTTTCCTGCCACGACTCCGATTCCGAGGGGGTACGGCCCCGTCGTAGTAGCCTGCATAGCCCATGATGCTCGCCGCGAACTTCCCGGCCTGGATCGAGAGGCTGGCGTTGCCGTTGTAGGCCGGGTTCTCCAACACCGTGACGCTCGCGCCGACGCTGCCGTTGTATCCGTGGAACTGCTTCTTGCGTTGGGTGATGAGGTTGATGATGCCGCCCACGCCTTCGGCTTCGTACTTGGTCGAGGGGTTGGTGATGACCTCTATGCGGCTGATCTGCGAGGCGGGCATGCTCTGGATCACATCCTTGAAATTGTTGCTCATCGTTGCCGAATTGCGCCCGTTGAGCAATATCTTGTAATTGCTCTGTCCGTTGAGCAGGACGTTGCCGTCGCCGTCGAGCGAGAGTTGCGGAACCTTGCGGATGATTTCGTCGAGCGTGCTCGTCGAAGCCTGCGGGTCGTCCTCGACCGAGTAGGTGGTCTTCTCGGCGTCGGCCATTACGAGCGGTTTCTGGACTTCGATCACCACGTCGCCGACCTCGACACCCTGCGTGATGGCGATCTTGCCGAGCGCCTTGCCCGATGCGGGCACTTTCACGGCCTGTTTGTAGGGCGTGTAGCCTACCATCGTGATGCAGAGCTGGTAGTCGCCCGTTTCAGGGGGCTTTGAGCGAGAAGCGGCCGTCCGAATCGGCGGCTACGGCGTTCACGACCGTGACCGAGTCGCGCTGGAGCGAGACGGTGGCATAGCCGACGGCTTTGCCGGAAGCCGAATCGGTGACCGTCCCGGTCAGGGTGTTGGGTTGTTGCGCGGCAGCCGGATGCAGACACAGCAGCATGGCTGCCGACAGCAGGAGAGCGAGGGCTTTTTGCATGTCAGGACGCTTTGAGATTGTTGAGAGTTCACAAATATGAGGTTTGTTTTCCGATTTTCCAAATTTGCGGACGGTGTTAGCCCCCCCGTGCTTATGTGCGCGTAATAGCTTGTATATCATATTATTATTTGATTCTGAAAAATCAAAAAATATTTTCTGCCGGCACAACTGCCATAAAGGACGAAATTCAGCGGTTTTTATTGTTGCTATTTAAAACATGTTTAAAATAGTTATATTTGTATTCTGAAAAGTCCCTGTGCATGCTCCGCAAATACGCTCTTACCGTGGTTTTCCTGTTCGTCGTGTGCGGAGCTGCGGCCCAGCTCCCCGACGACGAATACTATCCCTATGGCACGGGTTATGAGCAGCGTACGCCCATCGTGCTTACCGACTCCTCGCTTTTCTACCGGGCAATCCAGACCATGCCCGACCTCTACGGCAGCATTTCGGCCTTCAATCTGCCCTACATCGCGCTCGGCCGCCGCGGGCAGCATTACTCCTCGGAGGCGGCCTCCTTTTCCGGGTTGGGGATTTCGTCCCGCTATTTCGGTTCGCTGCGGCTGCTCGGGGCTCGGGAAGAGCGCCGTGCCGGGATCGCGGCATTGCCCGAGGCCATCGGCGGTGCCGGCGGCGTGCGTACCTTCCGGTTCCCCGGGGCGCTGGCCGAACCCTCCTGCCATGCCTCCGTCAGTTTCACCGACCGCAACTACCTGGCCGGGGCGAAACTCGCCTATGCGCGGCCTGCGGGACGGGGCTGGGATGTCGCTGCCGCCGTCGAGGCCCGCACGGGGCGCGACATGCACGTCGAAGGCGTCTTCACGAATGCCCTGACGGCGGGATTCCGTGCCTCCAGGCATTTGGGCGAGGGCCATACGCTGGGATTCCTCCTCATTGTCCCGCCGTCGGTACGGGGCACACGCCTTTCTTCGGTCGAAGAGGCTTTCCGCCTTACGGGCGACAACCTCTACAATCCGGCCTGGGGTTTCCAGGACGGCAAAGTCCGCAATTCGCGCGTGCGGCGCGAGTTCGTGCCGCTGGCCGCCGCTACGTACTGCGTGCGGCTGTCGCCCGCGACCTGGCTCGACATGGCTGCCGGGGCCGAATACGGGGTGCGGAAATACAGCGCCCTGGGGTGGTACGACGCCCGTACGCCCATGCCCGACAATTACCGTTACCTGCCCGGCTATACGGGCGACCGGGAAACCGAACTGGCATGGCGGTCGAACGACGCGCGCTATACGCAGGTTTGCTGGGACGAGCTGATCGCCCGCAACCGCATGGCGGGCGGACATGCCGTCTATACGCTCGAAGACCGCGCCGAACGTATCCGCAACCTCGGTTTCGACGCCCTATTTACGACCGCGCCGGACGAGCGGCTGACGCTCCGCTACGGCTTTTCCTACCGCCATGCCCGCACGCGCAGCTACAAACAGATGCGCGACCTGCTGGGGGCGGATCATATCACCGACATCGACCAGTACCTCGTGGACGACGACACCTACGGCAACCTCTTGCAAAACGACCTGCGCCATCCCGGCCGCACCGTCCGCGAGGGCGACCGTTTCGGCTACGACTATGCGCTCTCGACGCGCGAGGCCACCGTCCGCCTGTCGGCCGAGTACCGTTCCGACCGCCTTCGTGCCGACGTCGCCCTCGCGCTGGGCGATGCCGTCGTGCTGCGCCGCGGGTATTACGAGAAAGAGCTCTTCCCCGGGACACAGTCCCTCGGGCGCTCGCGGCGGATGGGGTTTACGCCCTATACGGTCAAGGCACTGGTGGGGTGGGCTTTCTCGCCCCGCAGCTACCTCGAAGCATCGGCCGCAGCCGGGGCTGCGGTGCCCGATGCCGCCGACCTGTTCTACCAGCCGTTGTATAACAACCGTACGGTCGACGACCCCGCTGCCGGGCGTTTCTACGCCGCCGAGCTCAATTTCACCCGTACCGGCGAACGGCTTTCGCTCCGCATTACAGCCTTCGCTGTCGCCACGCTCGACGGCATCCAGTCCCGCCGTTATTACGACGACATGGCGGGTGTTTACAGCGACATGGCCGTTACGGGCATCGGACGCATGGCCTGCGGCGTGGAGGCCGCTGCCGACCTCCGCCTGGCATACCGCTGGAGCCTTTCGCTCGCCGCTTCGGGCGGGCGGTACAAATATATCCGCAACCCGCGCGTCACGGTCATCTCCGACGTCGACAATTCGGCCGTCGACACCCGTGCCGAAAGCCACATGGGCGGATGTACGCTCGGTGCCGCACCCCAGCTTACGGCTTGCGCCGAACTCTCATATTTCGGCCCCCGGGGATGGGGTTTCCGCGCCTCGGCGGGATATGCGGGGCTGCGTTACGTCGAGCCTGTGCCCCTGCGCCGTACGGCACGCATCGCGCGGCAGGGCGGCATCACGCGGGAGATGTTCGATGCCTTCACGCACCAGGAGCGCCTCGGCGACGCCTTCACGTTCGACGCCTCGCTTTTCAAATCCTTCTATTTCGGCCATTCGCGGCTGACCGCTTCGCTCATGCTGCGCAACCTGCTGGGCGATGCCGATACGGTTTACAGCGGTTACGAGTCGCTGCGCGTCCGGCGTATCCGTTCGGGCGACGCCCTCTATTTCGCACCCCACGCCACGCGCTATACCTATGCTTATCCGCGTTCGTTCTATCTTACGATCTCTTATAAATTTTGACCCGGAAGTGAAAAATCGCCGGAATATTTTGCTGTTCCGGATAAAATCCGTAAATTAAAAGGCAAAAAACCTAAAAAACTTCAAGCCTTATGATTATCGGTATTCCCAAAGAGATCAAGAACAACGAGAATCGCGTTGCCCTTACCCCCGCAGGCGCCCAGGAGCTCGTCAAACGGGGCCACACGGTTTATGTGCAGGCTACGGCCGGTGTGAACAGCGGTTTTGCCGACGAGGCCTATACGGCGGTAGGGGCGGAGATCCTTCCCACGATCGGGGATGTCTATGCCCGTGCCGAGATGATCGTCAAGGTCAAGGAGCCCATCGCCCCGGAGTACAAGCTGATCCGCAAAGACCAGCTGGTCTTCACGTTTTTCCATTTCGCCAGCAGCGAACCCCTTACCCGCGCCATGATCGACAGCGGGGCGGTATGCTGCGCCTACGAGACCGTCGAACGTGCCGACCGCTCGCTGCCGCTGCTGATCCCGATGTCCGAGGTCGCGGGCCGCATGGCCACGCAGGAAGGGCGCTATTTCCTCGAAAAACCCCGCGGCGGCAAAGGCAAGCTGCTGGGCGGCGTACCGGGCGTGAAGCCCGCCAAGGTCTTCGTGATCGGAGCGGGTGTCGTAGGTACGGCTGCGGCCCGCACGGCGGCCGGAACGGGGAGCCGACGTGACGATCTGCGACATTTCGCTCCACGTCTGACCTACCTGGCCGACGTGATGCCCCACAACGTCAAGACGCTCATGTCGTCGGAATACAACATCCGCGAAGAGCTCAAGACCGCCGACCTAGTGATCGGCTCGGTGCTGATTCCGGGTGCGAAAGCCCCGAAGCTCGTCACGCGCGACATGCTCCGGGAGATGGAGCCGGGAACGGTGATGGTCGACGTGGCCATCGACCAGGGCGGCTGCTTCGAGACCTCGCGTCCCACGACGCACGAAGACCCCGTCTACTATGTCGACGGTATCCTCCATTATTGCGTGGCCAACATTCCCGGCGCCGTGCCCTATTCCTCGACGCTTGCGCTCACCAACGCCACGCTTCCCTACGTCGTCCAGCTCGCCGACAAGGGCTGGCGCCGTGCCTGCAAGGAAAACCGCGAACTGGAACTGGGGCTCAACATCGTGCAGGGCAAAGTGGTCTACCGGCCCGTCGCCGAGGCCTGGGGGCTTCCCTGCGAGCCGCTGGCGCTGTAACGCCGTCGCCGGCTTTCCTGCCCGCAGCGGGTTCTCTTGCGGAGATGCCGACTTGGCGTTTACGCCGAATAAAAAAGCGGGTGGTCTGTATTCCACCCGCTTTTTTTTCGTATATTTGGACGATGATCCGGAAATTGCTGCTCATACTCCGCTTTTATTATTCGGCCATGTTCTTTTTTTGCATGGCCGTGAGTATCGGGTTCGCATGGGTGGTCTCGCGCCACGGCCCGACAATCGTCCCGTGGTGCCTGTTGGGCAAGGCGGCGGTCTATCCGCTTTATCTCTATGTCTGGATCGTCCAGCGTTACGGTGACGAGTTTTTCTACTACCGCAACCTCGGCGTGCGGCGCCGCGAACTGCTGGGCGTGAGTTGCGGCGTGGACTTTATCCTGTGTTATGTGTTATTGAAACTGACGGCCGCCTTCCTTTATGAACCCCTCTGAGAAACATATCCTCGAGATCGACTCCGTGGAGTTGTCGTTCGGCGACCGGCGCATCCTTTCGGGAGTGTACCTCGCCGTTGAAACGGGCGGCGTTACGGCGGTGCTCGGCCGCAACGGGTGCGGCAAGAGCTGCCTGATGAAGATACTGTGCGGTTCGCTGCGGGCGGATTTCCGGTCGATGCGCATCGACGGGGTGTGGCATGACCGTTTCCGGGCCGACGAGGTGCGTTACCTCGCGCAGCAGGGTTTTATCCCGGGCTGGCTGACCGTCGACCGGGTGCTGCGCGATTTCGGGTTGCCGTGGGACGACCTGCTGGCATGGTTCCCGTTGTTCGGCAAACTGCGCGGTACGAAGATCCGCGCCCTGTCGGGCGGCGAGCGGCGTATTCTGGAATCCTACCTGATCCTGCGCAGTCCGACGCAATTCGTCATGCTCGACGAACCTTTTTCGCAGGTTGCCCCGCTGCATGTGTCGACGCTCAAGGCGCTGATCCGGCAGGAAAAATCTTCGAAAGGCATTCTCCTGACCGACCATATGCACCGCCATGTGACGGATATCACCGACCGCCTCTACGTGCTGGCCGACGGCCAGACCCACCTCACCCGCGGCGAAGAGGATCTGGTGCGCTACGGATACCTCGCACACCTGTAAATGTTTTTCCGGGACGGACTTATCCCGTGATCCATTTTTGAACTCCGCAGCCCGGTTTTTGCTCAGGAATACGGGCTCGGGCGTCTCGGTATCCATCGAAACCAGCAGGCGGCTGTTCGACCATACGACGATGCTCGTGATGTGCTCCCTGGCGACGACGTATTGTTTGTTGACCCGGCAGAATGCCCGGGGATCCATGTCGTCGCAGATGCTCTCCAGCGTCCTGTTGTAGGCATAGTTGCTGCCATCGGCGAGGTATACCCTCGACGTCTCCTTGGTCGAATAGAAAAAGGCGATTTTCTCCGTCGGGATCGGCAGCAGTTTGTCCTTGTAGGCCACCAGAATGTTCCTGCGGGAATTCGTCCGCTGGCAGGAAATCATTTCATACAATTTCTCGATATCCGGGAGTACCTGCGGCCGGTTGAGCCGCCGGTATTTTTCCAGTGCGCGTTTCACCTCGTCGATGGCGAGCGGTTTGAGCAGATAGTCCACGGCGTTGACCCTGAAGGCATGGATGGCGTACTCGTCGTAGGCGGTCGTGAAGATCACGGGCGCCTCGACGGCCGTCCGCCTGAATATCTCGAAAGCCGAACCGTCGGACAGATGGATGTCCATGAAAATCAGATCCGGGACGGGGTTCTTTTCCAGCCATGCGACGCTTTGCATGACACTCTCCGTCGTACCCGCTATCCGGATGTCCGGGGCCGATTCCGCGAGGATGCTTCTCAGGTCGTCGAGGGCCCCCATTTCGTCTTCTATGATCAGTACCCTCATCGCGTATGCTTTATGTTCATCTTGACCATCGGCAGGAACACCCGGAACATCCCGTCACCCCCCCCCCTCGGTTTTCTCGATGCGTATTTCCTTACCCAGCAGCAGCCTGTACCTGTTGCTCAGGTTGGTCAACCCGATGCCGTTCGATTCGGGCGGCGTGAGCTTCGGATAGACCGGGTTGGCGATCACCAGTTCGTTGTTGTCGTTGAACGAGATCGTGATCCGCATGTGGTGCTCGCTGTCGATGACGTTGTGTTTGACGATATTTTCGAACAGCGGCAGCAGCGAAAGGCTGGGCATGCGCATGTTCAGCGCCTGCTGTCCATCAGTTGCTTGTACGAATTTATGAAATTCAGCTCCTCGCTCAGGGTCGTCAGCGACGATTCCTTGAAGCGGATGATGTACCGGAATATGCCCGACAGGTTGCCGATGTATTCGAGGCTTTCCTGTTTCTTGTCGCCGCGTACGAGCGACGAGAGGTTGCTCAGTGCGTTGAAAAGAAGTGGGGGCTTATCTGGTTGGCAATGGCGTTGTACTGGCTGCTGAGGTTCTCTATCCGGAGCATCTCGATCTCTTTTTCATGCCGGCGTTCCTTGTTGATCATCAGTACGATGCTGCCGATCAGTAGGCATATCGTATACGTGATGATCAGATACCCGACTTCGTCGTATCCCAGTGTGAGCCACGGTTTTTCGGACTGCAGCGATATGACCAGCATGGCCGTGAGGATAACTCCCGCGATGACGAGCGTGCCCAGCAGGCAACGTACCGGGAATGGGAACCGCCTGTTCAGGAATATTTCCAGCAGCAGGATGGTCGCCAGCCACAGGACGCAGAACCAGACGACCGATACGGTCGCCCGTTTCGACCACCAGGTGACCGTTACCAGCGTATTCCAGTATTGGCTCAGTTGGATCAGGAAAGCCGTCATCGGGACGGCCCACCGTGAACGCACAGCCTGTTCGAGATAGCCCATGTGTTTTCGTATGTATGAAGAAGGGGTGACGTTGCAGGCAAAAATAGTAAAAAAATGTCACATTCTGTCATTCCCTTTTATCGCCTTGTTTTTCCCGATTATCGGCCTTGTTCGCCTTTTTTGGCGTGGTATGAGAACTTTATGGACGATTCGTAGCGATATTTACAAAAACCGATTCGTTCGTTCATACAGCCTTTTCTGGCAATCTTTTTTCGGGCTGTATGGGCTTTGAATCAGTAGGTTAATGAACTTTTGCAGCAAATATTTTTAAACTTTTTCAGCTATGAAGAAACAACTACTTTTCTCAGCTTTTTTTGTCCTCGGGGCCGCTTTTGCAGGTTGCTCGGATGACGAAAAACCCGTGGATCCCGTTGCTTTGGCGATCCCCGTCCTGGCGGAAGACGCCGTAACGCAGGTATCGGTCGCCGTGACCTGGGATGCCGTGGAGAACGCCGCGTCCTACGCCTGTACGCTCGACGGTGGCGCCGAGACGACCGTAACACAGCCTTCGGTGCGCTTCGACGGACTGGAGCCCGGTCGCAGCTATACTGTCAAGGTAAAGGCTGTCGCGGGGCAGGAGCAGTACCTGGATTCGGAATTCGCCCAAATCACCCTGGCAACCCTGCCGGCCACGCAACTGGCGGCTCCTGTCCTCTCGGCGGGCGACGCCACGGAGAATTCCGCGACGGTCGTGTGGAAAGCCGTTCCCGATGCGGCATCCTATGTATATACGGTCGATGGCGGCGAGGAGCTGACCGTTACGGGGCTGTCGGCAGTCGTGACCGGGCTGGAATCCGGTATGCCGGCTACCGTGCGTGTGAAAGCCGTTTCCGGACAGGTGCAGTTCCTCGACTCCGAATTCGCCGAGCTGACGGTCGCCGCCGCCATGGAACAGAATCCCTTTATGCTTTCGGCTGTCGAGACCGGGATGAACAGCATTTCCGTATCCGTATCTCCCAAAAGCAAGACGCGAACCTACTATTGCGGTTATGCCCTGAAGTCCGACTTCGACAAATACGCTTCGACGGAGGAATTTATCGGGTCGGTGCGCCGCAAGCTCAGCGCTTCGGCCCTGATTGCGGGCGTCAGCTTCGAGGAGTATCTTGCCGCACAACTCGTACAGGGTGACCACCCCTTCGAATTTACCGGGCTGAAACCCGAAACCGACTATGTCGTCTACGCAGTAGGGTGGTACGCCCCGGGCGACCTGCTCACGACCGTCCTCGTATCGGCTCCTGCCACGACCCTTCCCGATGCGTCGGGCGAAGTGACGGTAACGTTCGAGAATGTCGCGTCCGACGGGTTTGATGTCGTCTGTACGCCCGATGCCGCCATCGAGAAATATTACGTCCATGTCACAAAGACCTCTTCGTTGGCTATGGAGGTATTGATGGCCGGGGGACTGGAGGCATTCAAGAAGGAGGTGATGCCCACCAAGGGCGAGTATACCGGGCCGCAGACCATCCGTAAGACCGGACTGGCCGCCGGAACCTCCTATTCGGTCTGCGTGCTGGGGATCAGCAAGAGCGGCTCCGATTTCTGGATCGAGGCGACACAGAAGACCGAAAAGGCTGAATAAAAGATCACGTAAGAATTTCATAACCGATAAATACGAACAACAATGAAAAAGATCAGCAGAATTTTAATGTGTGCTTCCCTGTTGCTGGGTTTTACCGCTTGCAGCGATTCCGATTCCGGTGACGACGGGGATAACGGGAATAACAACGGGACGCAGCTCGCCGCACCCGTCCTCGCCCAAAGTTCGGTCGAGGAGACCGCTTTCACCGTGACGTGGCAGGCCGTCGAGCATGCAAATGTATATGCCTATTCGCTCAATGGCGGCACTGAAGCGACCACGTCCGAAACCTCCGCCCGTTTCAGCGGCCTGAATCCGGGTACGGAGTATACGGTCACCGTCAAGGCGCTCTCCACCGACTCGAAGTACACCGCATCCGATGCAGCCCAGATCAAGGTGACCACGCTCGCAGAGGATACTTCCGGAATGATCCAGTCGGCCGAGTTCGACGCCCTCGTCGGTTCATGGGCCGGCAAGCAGACCGTAAAATACGCTACGGGCATCAACCCTGCGGGCGGTTTCTTCTACCAGACCGAGGAGTGGACGTTCGATGTCGATATCATGGCACAGGTCGGCTCGCGGAAATACCGCAAAGAAAACTATCTCGTCTGCCTTGGCCTCGGTGACTTCGAGAAAGAGGGCAGTGCCCGAACCTACGAACAGCTGATCGAAGAGGGCTTTACCGTAGCCCGGGCTCTCGAAGGCTTCGGCCCCAAGTGGTTTCTCAAACTCCTGGAGGACGGATCGATCATCGTCGAAGCTACTACCAAGTTCAATGTCCTGAGCTGGTTCACCACCGATGAGCTTGGCCCGGTCTACCTGCTCGGCGGTGCCGATGACAAGGCTTTCTCCGATTGCGAATGCGAACTTCCCGTCACGGTCGCCGGCGACGAACTGCGTGTGGGGTCGACCGTGATCGCCGAGAAAACCTGGACACCGTCGCTGTTCCAGTGGCATCCCAAGCAGGGCGCTTATGCGCGCTACTGCCTCGGTGTGTCCGACATCGTGCTGACCCGCAAGAAATAAGCCTTCATCCGGCTGCTTCAAGGCCCGTGTCCCCGACACGGGCTTTTTTGATGCCCGGGCATTTCCAAATAAATCCGGCATCGCCCCGGCTTGCATTATCTTTAACCTTGTTTTAGACAGGCGGCGCCTCGGCAAAATGCAAGTAAACTTGCTTTTGCCCTCGGCTTGCACTATCTTTGCAACCTAAATAATCAAGGTATGGCAGGTTCGAACTTTGTAGATTACGTGAAGATATTTGCCCGTTCGGGACACGGAGGGGCCGGCTCGGCGCATTTCCGCCGCGAAAAATTCGTGGCTTTCGGCGGTCCCGACGGCGGTGACGGCGGCAAGGGCGGCAGCATCGTCCTGCAGGGCGACAAGCAGTACTGGACGCTCATCCACCTCAAGTACCAGCGGCACCAGTTTGCCGAGGACGGTCAGAACGGCTCGGGCGCCCGCTCTTCGGGCAGGGATGCCCGGGATATCGTGATCCCCGTGCCGCTGGGCACGGTCGCCCGGCGTGTGGTTGAACAGGAGGACGGCACCACGCTCACCGAAGATGTCGGCGAGGTGACGGCCGACGGCGAACAGCTCGTACTGCTCAAAGGCGGCCGGGGCGGCCTGGGCAACTGGCATTTCAAGAGCGCCACGAACCAGACGCCGCGCTATGCGCAGCCGGGCGAGGAGGGCGACGAAGGCACCTTCATCCTCGAACTGAAGGTGTTGGCCGACGTCGGGCTGGTGGGGTTCCCCAATGCGGGCAAGAGCACCTTGCTCTCGGTGGTCTCGGCTGCCAAACCCAAGATCGCCAACTATGCTTTCACCACGCTCGAACCGAACCTGGGTATTGTCGAGGTCCGTGACCACAAATCGTTCGTCATGGCCGACATTCCCGGTATCATCGAGGGGGCGCACGAGGGCCGCGGTCTCGGAACACGCTTCCTGCGCCATATCGAGCGCAACTCGGTGCTGCTGTTCATGATTCCCGCCGACAGCGACGACCTCAAACGCGATTATGCGGTTTTGCTGGGCGAGCTTACGCAGTACAACCCCGAACTGCTCGACAAGGAGCGCCTGCTGGCCATCACCAAATGCGATATGCTCGACGAGGAACTGATCGAAGAGATGAAATCCCACCTGCCCGAAGGCGTCCCGTCGGTGTTTATCTCGTCGGTTTCGGGGCTGAATATCCCCCGCTTGAAGGACATGCTGTGGGACGTGCTGCAACAGTAGCGAAATCCACCTCGCGGTTGGCGATGCGGAGCGTGTATTTCCCGTTGAAATAGTCGATTATCCCATATACGGAGGCCTGTGCCCTGCGGTACGGGCTCCGTGGCATAGGTGCACGTACCTGCCGTGCGGACGATGAATTCCCGTCCCGTGTGATCCGCGATCCACCGTTCGGTCGTCGCGGGGCGTCCGGTCTCGGGATCGGGGTCGCACCAGTTGCCCTGCTGCACGAACCGTACCCCTTCGAAATGCACGTAGGTGTCGGTATGTCGCATGTCTACCTCCCCGAACGTGAGCGTCCGAGGCCGTAGGGGGCTGGTTTCCGCCTGCTTCCGCCGCAGGTACAGCACCGCCTCCGCCTGGGGTATCCTCCCCGGCCCGGCATATTCGCCCGTGGGGCGCGTGCCGAGCATTACCTTGCCGCCGTAGTCGCACAGGAACAGCCCGTTGCAATGGATCGTGACCGCCGTGCCGACCGGGTAGTCGACGTAGAGTTCCGTGGCGTCCACGGCTATCGAAATCCCGCCGCTCGTGTCTTCGACGACCAGCGTTTTGTAGAATTCTCCGTAGAGGTCGTTGCCCGTCACCACGCCTTCGACCGTGATGTCCTCCGTGACGGCGGCCTGCTCTCCCGTGCACCGCGATTTGAGCGCAGCGATCGTGGCCGTCCCCGCCGGTGGGTCGTCGTCGAATTCCAGCCCCGATGCCTTGTCGCACCCGGCGAGGACAGCCAACGCCAGCACGACGGACACGGCCGTCCGGAGTGCCGTGCGGGATATCGCCGGGAGCCGGTTAACGGGTACAATCGTTTTCATCGCGCAGTTTGAGAATGTAACGCCCTTCCCCGGTGGCGTCGTATTGCAGGATTCCCGTGAGCGTACAGCGGCCGACGGGTACCTCGTCGTCCGCAAACCGGGCGTAGCTGCGCACATAGGTGTAGACCGCCGCGCCTACGTCGTCCGTAAAACGCTTGTATCCGGCCCATGTCCCGGGCGTAAGGTCTTCGGCGGAGTGTAGCCCAGCGCCCCGATCCGCACCAGCGTGCCGCATCGCTCCGGCGTCAGTTCGCCGGGCGACAGCAGGGTAGGGGCTATGGGTTCCAGGGCTTCCCCGTTGCGGGTCACCGCCGCATCCAGCGCCGCTTTCGACCCTATGTAATCGGTTGCGAACCCGCTTCCTGCGGCGGGCATCCGCCCGGCCTGCAATACCCCGTGGCTTTCGCCCAGCGCCAGGCCCCTGAGCCTGAGCGTGACCTGGCAGCCCTCCGGGAAATCGTTGTGCAGGTGGTCTATGCCCGCCATGACCTCTATCCCCGCTCCGTCCTCTTCGATGCAGAACGTGCGGTAGAAATTCTCGTCGTAATCGCTGGTGGTCACGCGCCCCGACACCACGATGTCCCCCGTGACGGGGAAGGTCGTCCCGGCGAATTTCTCACGCAGCTGCCGGATGGTCGCCGTGACGGGCTCGGGCGTGGCGTCGTCGCCGCGCTCCCCGAACCGGGAGTCGTAGCACCCCGCCGCGAGCAGGGCCACGCAGAGCAGCGCCAACCGTCGCATGGGGTTATTGTTCGATGCGTGAATCCTTCAGGCCGAGGAAGTAGAGTACGCCGTCCAGACCGATCGTCGAGATCGACTGCGGGCCGTGGCCTTCACCTTGGGCTTGGCGTGGAAGGCGATCCCCAGTCCCGCGAGGTCGAGCATCGGCAGGTCGTTGGCGCCGTCGCCGACGGCGATCGACTGAGCGATGTTGATGTTTTCAACCTGACACAGCAGACGCAGCAGTTCGGCCTTGCGGCGGCCGTCGACGATCTCGCCGACATAGCGGCCCGTGAGACTGCCCTGCTCGACCTCCAGCTCATTGGCATAGACGTAATCGAAGCCGTATTTCTGTTTCAGGTAGTTGCCGAAATAGGTGAATCCGCCGGAGAGGATCGCCGTTTTGTAACCCACGCGCTTGAGAATGGTCATCATGCGCTCCAGCCCCTCGGTGATGGGCAGGCTGCGGGCGATTTCCTCCATGACCGAGACGTCGAGCCCCTTGAGCAGGGCCACGCGCTCGGTGAAGCTTTCGCGGAAGTCGATCTCGCCGCGCATGGCGCTGGCCGTGATTTCGCGCACCTTTTCGCCCACGCCCGCGCGCTCGGCCAGTTCGTCGATCACCTCGGTCTCGATCAGCGTCGAGTCCATGTCGAAGCAGATCAGGCGGCGGCTGCGGCGGTAGATGTCGTCCTTCTGGAACGAGACGTCGAGGCCGATCTCCGACAGGTTCATGAACCCCTCCTGCATCGTGCTGCGCTCCTCGTCGGTGAGCGATCCGCGCACCGAGAGTTCGATGCACGATTTGGCCGCACGGTCGTCCTCGCTGAGCGGGATGCGGCCCGTCAGGCGTTTGATGGCGTCGATGTTCAGCCCGTGCTGTGCCACCACGCGCGTCACTTCGGCGATATGGCGTGCCGTGACCGTACGTCCCAGCAGGGTGATGATGTAGCGGTTCTTGCCCTGACGGCCGACCCAGTTGTCGTAGTTCTGTTCCGAAATGGGAGTGAAACGGATCATCACTCCCAGCTCCGAAGCCTTGAACAACAGCTCCTTCATGATGTTGCCCGATTTGTCCGACGTAGTCCGGAACAGGATGCCCAGCGTCAGCGACTGGTGGATGTTGGCCTGGCCGATGTCGAGGATGAAGGCGTCGTAGCGTGCGAGTATTTCGGTGAGCGAAGAGGTCATGCCCGGCTTGTCTTCGCCGGATATATTTATCTGGATGATTTCGACGTTGTTTTGCATCTTGTAGCGTTTTTCTTTTTTCTTTTCCGTAAATTCGTAGACAAAGTTAGTAAACTTCTCTTTTTTTTGGTTATTTTTGCAGACAAACTTTATTTCTGGTATATGTGGCCTCTTTTTTTAGGAACCGATACGCCCGCGCCGCTGATGCTGCCCGACAGTGTGCAGAAAGCCAATTTTGCGGAAACCGTCCATAAAATTGCGAACCTCGATTTCGAGACCGTATTGCAAAACCTCCTGTCCGAGTCGGTCTGGATACTGCTGAAAATAGCCTCCTCGCGCTGGCGATCTATTTCATCGGCCGTTGGATACTGCGCCGCATCGTCGAGGCTGCTCGACCTGGCGCTGGAGCACCGCCGTGTCGATATTTCGCTGCGGTCGTTCATGCGCAACACCGTGCGCGTGATCTTCATGCTGCTGCTGGTCCTCATTGTTGTTTCGACGCTCGGGGTGAACGTCACGTCGCTGATCGCCGTCTTCTCGGCCGCCACGCTGGCCATCGGTATGGCCCTGAGCGGCACGGCGCAGAACTTCGCGGGCGGCGTGATGATCCTGTTGATGAAGCCCTACCGTGTCGGCGACTACATCTCGGCACAGGGACAGTCGGGCACCGTGCGCGAGATCAAACTCTTCTCGACGGTCATCACTACGGCCGACAACCAGACAATTTACATTCCGAACAACTCGATTGCCACGGCCATCATCGATAATTTTTCTACGTCCGATACCCGCCGTGTGGACTGGACGATCGGTATTTCCTATGGCGACGACGTGGATGCGGCGCGTGCGGCGATCCTCGCCATCCTTGCCGCCGACAGCCGCGTGCTGGGCGATCCTGCGCCCGTGGTGTGGGTCGCAGCCCTCGCCGACAGCTCGGTCAACCTTTCGGCACGCGCCTGGGTGAAGAACGCCGATTACTGGAACGTGTTCTTCGAAAACAACGAGAAATTCTACAAACAACTGCCTGAAAAGGGGATCAACTTCCCCTTCCCGCAGATGGATGTGCATGTGAAAAACAATTAATCTGCCTATAAAATGAAAAAAAATTGCTTATCATGGCCGTGGCGGCATGCTGCCTGGCGGCTTGCAACAAGGAACTCGGCCCCGAGTATAAGGTTGCGCCCGTGATTTCGGGAGTCACTTTCAGTCCGCAGGAAGTCCATGCCGGTGAAAATGTCCATGTTTCGGCAACGGTTACGAGCGAATACGGGTTTACCGGCATCAGTATTCTATACAGCCTCAACGAGGATCCGGAAACGACTGAAGAGCCTAAAGACCAGGTGTGGTTCGGTTCCGAGAAAGACAAGTCGAAAAACTACAAGGCGACGATCGAGGGGCAGAAGGCCGGCACGAAAGTGACCTTCCAGATACTTGCCGTCTCTGCGTACAGCGTGTATACGTTCTCCGAGGTGTACGAATATACCGTGCAGGAGGAGTCCGAACCGGAGCCGATGCCCAACCCCGAAGCGAATTAATTTACCACACTATAATTTAATATGGAATTGAAAGAAATTCTGGCCATTTCGGGCCAGCCCGGACTTTATAAGTATGTAGCGCAGTCCACGCACGGTGTGATCGTCGAATCATTGCTCGACGGCAGGCGGATGAACGCTTCGGCGACGTCGAAAGTAAGTTCGCTGACCGAGATCTCGATGTTCACCGAGGGAGACGACATTCCTCTGGCCGATGTGTTCACCAAGATCTATGCCCATACGGGCGGCCGCGAGGCCGTCAGCCCCAAGGAGCGCCCGAAAAACTGAAAGCCTGTTTCGCCGAGGTGCTTCCTGACTATGACCGTGACCGGGTACATGTTTCCGACATCAAGAAGTGCTTTGCGTGGTACAACATCCTCGTCAAAGCCGGGTTTACCGAATTCAAGCTCCCGGCCGAAACCGAATAACCCCTGAGCCCCGCCCGAGCGGGGCTTTTTTGTTGTGCTGTTTCCCGATTAAATGCATGCTTTTTTTGTAGTTATCCCCGTGTTTGTGTTATCTTTGTTCAACGGATAAAAATATCGCTATGGCTAAAATGACAAAAGTGCTGGCACTGGTTGCCCACGACAATATGAAACGCGACCTGGCCGAATGGGTCGACTGGAACAGCAGGAACCTGAGCCGCCATCATCTCGTTTGTACGGGTACGACCGGCAAGATGGTCGAAAAGACACTGCGGGATCACCGCGAGGAAGACGAATCCGCGGATGGGATCCGGGAATTGCCCGACCTGAAAATCACGCTGCTCAAATCCGGCCCGCTGGGCGGTGACCAGCAGTTGGGGTCGCTGATCGCCGACGGCAAGATCAACGCGCTGATTTTCTTCTGGGACCCGATGTCGGCCCAGCCGCACGACGTGGACGTGAAGGCGCTGCTGCGCCTGGCGACGCTTTACAACGTGCCGACGGCCATCAACCGTTCGTCGGCCGATTTTCTGATCTCTTCGCCGCTTTTCGAGGACGATGGGTACGAGCCCGTCGTAAAGGATTACAAAGCCTATGTCGAGCGTGTGCTGAAGTAGCCGTTGTATCTGAGCGTATAAACGCCTGATTCCACAGGGGATCAGGCGTATTTTTTGCTGTTTCGCGCAGAGCGGGCAAAACCCCGTTCCATCTCCGTCTCGGCCACCGACCGGAATCAGGCCTTCGTGTGACCCCGTGAAATTACAGGTCGTGCGACAGCGGTTCGGGCACTGTGCCGCTCACGTCGAAATCGCCCCAGCGATCGGCGATCGAGTCGAGCGTGGCGAACAGCTCGGGGATGTCGAGCAGCGTGACCAGCTTCAGGCGTGTGGGCTTGAAATCGGGCAACCCCTTGAAATAGTTGGACAGGTGGCGGCGCATTTCGAGGATGCCCACGTATTCGCCTTTGATTTCCAACGATTTTCGCAGGTGCTCCTTGGCGATCTCCACCCGCTCGCAGACCGATGGCTGGGGCAGCACTTCGCCCGTGGCAAGGTAGTGTTTCACTTCGCGGAATATCCACGGCCGCCCGTAGGTCGCCCGGCCGATCATCACGCCGTCCACGCCGTAGCGGTCGAACATTTCGGCCGCTTTCGGCCCCGAATCCACATCGCCGTTGCCGATGATCGGAATGTGTATCTGCGGGTTGTTCTTCACCTTGCCAATGAGCGTCCAGTCCGCTTCGCCGCGATACATTTGGGCCCGCGTGCGGCCGTGGATCGTGAGTGCGGCGATGCCCACGTCCTGCAGGCGCAGAGCGATCTCTTCGATGTTCTTCGACTCTTCGTCCCATCCCAGACGGGTTTTGACCGTCACGGGTTTGCCGACCGCCTCCACAATCCTCCGCGTCATCTCGACCATCAGGGGGACATCGCGCATCATACCCGATCCGGCGCCGCGACCCGCGATCTTCTTCACGGGGCAACCGAAGTTGATATCGATGATATCCGGGACCGGGCCGCCTCGGCCATGCGGGCCGCCTCGACCATCGGTTCCATCAGGTGGCCGTATATCTGAATGCCTACGGGCCGTTCCGCGTCGTCGATTTCGATTTCTTGAGCGATTTGGCAGCATCGCGTATCAGCCCGTCGGAGGAGATGAATTCCGTGTAGACCACGTCGGCGCCGAACCGCTTGCACATGTAGCGGAACGAAGGGTCGGTCACGTCCTCCATCGGTGCCAGCAGCAGGGGCTTTTCTCCGAGGTCTATGTCGGCAATTTTCATCAAAAACAAATTCGCTCAGGCTTGGTATTATTTTGTTACGGACGTATTTTGTCGATGTCGGACGCCGTCCATGTCGACGATTCGAGGTCGAAACTGTTCCATTGCGGGCTTCCCCGTGTGCGGGAATGTGTTTCAGCTGATCGAGAACCAGTCCGCTGATCGTATTGTATTCATTGCGAAGAATAGACGTTCTCCAATCCGAAGAAGGCCAGGAAATCGTAAAACGGACACTGCCCGTCCACCAGCACGCTGCCGTCCTCGCGCCGTACGATGTCGGGTTCCTCGAGCTTCGAGGGGATCTCGCCGACCAGCGCCTCGAAGATGTCCTTCAGAGTCACGATGCCGCTGCGTTACGCCGAACTCGTCGCACACGATGCCATAGCCAGTTGCTCGCTCCGCAACTGTTCCAGCGCCATATACACCTCGGCTCCCTCGTGGAAGAACTTGGCGGGCGAAAGGTGGTTGCGGATGTCGAATCCGGGGTCGTCGATATGCGGAACAGGTCTTTCAGGTAGACGACGCCTGCGAGCCGGTCGAGCGCTCCTTCGCCGACGGGATAGCGTCGTGAGGCTCCCGGTTGACCTGTTCGCGGATCTGTTCCGGCGTCATCGCGGTGTCGATCCATACCAGTGTCGCTGCGGAAGGTCATGATCGACTCCACGCTGCTGTCACCCAACGAAAATACACGGCCCATGATCTTCTGCTCGACCTCCTGCACAGCTCCGTCCTCGGCGCCTTCCTGCACGATCGACTTGATCTCGGCCTCCGTTACGGGACTGTCGGTATCGCGCAGCCCGAACAGACGGGAAATGCCCTCGATGCTCTCGAAAGGAGCCATACGAAAGGGGAGGCGACGACCGACAGCACCTTCATAGGGCCGGCCACGAGTTTGGCGACCGGCTCGGCGGCCGTCATACCGATACGCTTGGGAATCAACTCTCCGAACACGATAGTCAGATAGGTCACCACGATCACGATGAGCGTCTGCGCTACGACCGTGGCCGTGCGCATAGGGAACTCCCCAGCGGACGAAGACTTCCCGCAGGTCGTCGGCGATGGCCGCCCCCGAATAAATACCGGTCAAAATACCGATCAGAGTAATACCGATCTGGACGGTCGAAAGAAATTTGTTGGGATCTTCCGCCAGCTTGAGGGCCTGGCGAGCCCGTTTGTTGCCCTGCTGGCCTGCGCCGTAAGGTTCGATTTGCGGGCCGCAGGGCGATCTCCGACATGGCGAACAGACCGACTTGGCAGGATCAGCAGGAGGAGCCGTTCAGGATGAAAAAATAGAAAAATGAAGGCGGTCTCCAAGCCGGGGGATGGTCCGGTTTGTTTGTCTGCGGACGAATAATGCATGGATTGTTTTGACAGGGAATGCCGCACGACGCACGCCGAACCGTTCGGACGCTGCGGGGACAGCCTATACGGTTTGCAAATATGGGGCCGGGGATTGAATATTCCCTGAAAAAATACTAAATTTGCGGACAAATTCTTTCGACGATATGAATAGTTGACGAACTTTATTTCGGATGCGGTCCGCCGATCGGTGGAGGCGCTTTACGGTGACGCTCGACGGCGAACAGTTGCAGATTCAGAAGACCCGCAGGGAATTCGAGGGCGACTATACCCTCGTGACGTTTCCGCTGCTGCGGCGAAGCCGCAAGTCGCCCGAAGCCACTGCGACGGAGATCGGCGAATACCTGGTGGCCAATACGCCGGAAATCAAGGCGTTCAACGTAATCAAGGGATTCCTGAATCTCTCGCTCGACGGCGCTTTCTGGGCGGCGCGTTTTGACGAGGTCGCTGCCGATGCCGATTTCGGGCAGGCCCCGGCCACCGGGCGCACGGTCATGATCGAATACTCCTCGCCCAATACCAACAAGCCCCTTCACCTGGGACACATCCGCAACAACCTGCTGGGATACTCCGTCGCGCAGATACTGAAAGCCAACGGCAACAACGTCATCAAGGTAAACCTCGTGAACGACCGCGGTATTCATATCTGCAAGTCGATGCTGGCCTGGAAACTCTACGGCAACGGCGAAACGCCCGCCTCGTCGGGCATGAAAGGCGACCACCTGGTCGGCAAATATTACGTCGAATTCGACAAGCACTACAAGGCGCAGATCAAGGAGCTCGTCGCCGCCGGGCAAAGCGAGGAGGAGGCCAAGAAAAACGCTCCGATCATGCGCCAGGCGCAGGAGTGGCTGCGCCGCTGGGAGGCCAAAGACCCGGAAATATACTCGCTGTGGGAGACGATGAACGGCTGGGTGTACGAGGGCTTCGACGTGACCTACAAGGCGCTGGGCGTCGATTTCGACAAGGTCTACTACGAGTCGCAGACCTACCTGCTGGGCAAGAGCCTGGTCGAGGAGGGACTCGCCCGGGGTATCTTCTTCCGCAAGGAGGACGGTTCTGTCTGGATCGACCTCACGGCCGACGGACTCGACGAGAAACTATTGCTGCGCGGCGACGGGACTTCGGTCTACATGACGCAGGACCTCGGCACGGCCTACCGCCGTTTCGAGGACAACCGCCTCGACGACATGATCTATGTAGTGGGCAACGAGCAGAACTACCATTTCCAGGTGCTCAAACTGATCCTCAAGAAGTTGGGATATGACGAGTGGAGCGACCACATCTACCACCTTTCGTACGGCATGGTCGAGCTTCCCGAAGGCAAGATGAAATCCCGCGAGGGAACGGTCGTCGATGCAGACGATCTGATCGCCGACATGGTATCGACGGCCCGCGAGATGTCGGACGAGCTGGGCAAGCTGGACGGCTGCTCCGAAGAAGAAGCCAATGCCGTGTCGACGATGGTCGGGCTGGGAGCGCTCAAGTATTTCATCCTGAAGGTCGATCCCAAGAAGACGATGCTGTTCGACCCCCGCGAATCGATCGACTTCAACGGCAATACCAAGCAGTTCAACGGATACTACCATGACCATTCGATCCTCCGCGAAGAGGATGCTGCGACCCGCACGATGCGTCTCCGGCTGGCCGGGCAGGTGGCGCGTGTCATCCGCCGCGGCATGAACCTGCTCGGCATCGACGTCCCGGAGCGGATGTAACCCGTTGCCGGGCTGCGAAAGCTGAGATATGATTTCGAAAGGGCAGCTCCCGCGGGAGCTGCCCTTTCAGCATCGTCTGCCGTCCGGGTTTCCCGGCCGCCGCAGGCGTTTCGTGATGACCATGCCCGTCATTGGGCCACGATCCGGTATTTGTAGGTGTTGGTTTTTCCGGGGACGGTCGTGGACTGCTCGACAATCGGTTCAGCCAGTTGTTCGAATTTGTAACCTGCTGCCGGGGTGATCGTCGTGCCGCCGTTGATCTTGTCGAGCCCCATGTCGCCGAAATAGCCGCCTTTCAGCTCGACCGTGCTCGGGTCGGAAGCCGCTGCCGCACCGTCGTCGCCCAGGCGTACGCAGTAGTCGTGCCCTTCGCTGTAAAATTTACCGCCGTTCACGACCGCATGTCCGTCGGCCAGTACGGCCAGCCCGTGGAAATTGTTGCCCGTGCCTGACAGGTCGTAGGTCGAGAAAATACCGTCGTTGATCGTCACCTTGCCGCCCGAGTCGACCGTCACGGCTCCTTGTACGCCCGATACCTCGGCGTAGTTGATGACGGTTTCCGTCCCTTCGCCCAACGTGCGGATGCAATATGCCCACTGGCCGTTTCCGTTGTGTGCCGTCGAGGAGAACTTCCCGTTATTGACAATCAGCGAGCCGCCGCCCTGGTTGGCAACGGCGTAAAAAGCCGCGTTGACGGTGCAGTCCTCGAGTACGACCTTGCCGCCGTTGTTCAGGATGCCCGACCCCTGCTGGTTATTGGTCGTTTCGAGCGTCGCGCCCCCGTCGATGGTCAGGTTGGCCCCTGCGTAATTCCGGATCAGGCCGTATTGGCCGGTGATGGTGCCGGGCCGAAACCGTGAGATCCGAGTAGTTGTTCAGCTTGTTGGACGAGACCGTTATCTTCGTCCCTTGGCCGAGCGTAAGCACGGTAGGGTAGTTGACCTGCACTGCTTGCGCGGCCGTCAGGTCGAGGTCGGCGGTCACGGCGATCTCGCCGCCGCGCGATGCCAGCGTTGCGGCCAGTTCCTCCGGTGTTGCGACCTCCACCTTGCGGCTCAGCGCCTCGCCGTTCAGGGTTAGCGTACTGATGCACAATTCGCCGACATAGGGCTGTATGTCCCACGTCGACTCGTACATCGACCCGAGCCCGTCGAGGTCTTCGCGCGAATTCGTCCCGCCGACCAGCTCCCCGGAGCAGGTGATGTCGATCGTTCCCTGGTTCACGTCGCCCGCGAAATACGAAGAGGCATAAACATACCCTCCGGTAGCCGGATAGCTCGTCTCCCCGTACAGTATCTGGTTCTTATGCCGGATGGTGACGTTCTTCACCGAGCACTCCTCGATACGGGCGTTTTGCTGCATCGTCCCCGCGAAACCGCCCAGTGCGTAGCCGCCCGTCAGCGTCACGCCGTCGGCCGTGATGTTCTTGTAGAGTGAAACCTCCGCCGATCCCAGTTCCATCAGGCCTATCACGCCGCCAATGCGGTAGGAGGTGGAGGCACTTTCTTTGCTTCCGTTTGCCGTCAGACTGATGTTCGTGAGTGCCACGTCCGAAACCGTCGTTCCGGGAAGGGCATACCCGATCAGTCCGCCGATCCATTTCCGCTGGCCTGCCTTCTCCGACGGCAGGTCGCTCTCGTAGGTGAGGTTGGCGACCTTCAGGTTTTTGATCACGGCGCCCGATTTCGTAGCCCCGAAAATTCCCACGCAGGTGTGGTACGACGGATTGACCGTGACGTTGCTGATCGTATGGCCTCCGCCGTCGAATTCGCCTGCGAACTCCTGTGCCTTGGCGCCTTCGGTGTAATTGGTGCCGAATCCGATCGGGGTGTAAATTTTGCCCGTCATGTCGATATCCTGCGTCATTTTATATTTCTTCGCAGCGTCGGTGGCATTCTCCGAAACCCACAGCATGTCCTCGTAGGAGTCGATTTCGTAATACCCCTCTGCATCCTGGGACGGGGCGTCCACCGGGAGCTTGTTGCTGTCCGACATCGTGCATCTGAACGTCCTGCGGATGTCGCGCTGCAAAGATACCGTGGTATTGTCGTTGAAGGTTTTGCGCTCCACGAACTTGTAGCCGTCGGTCGTCCATGCCGTAATCACGCAGTAGCTGACCACCAGCGGATGTACTACGGCGTAAATATAGGTGTCTCCTCCGGCCGCGATGGTCGCCGGGGCGGCGAGCGTCACCGATACCTTGTTGTCCGTTCTGCCCGCTACGGCCGTGGTCTTGTAGTCCGTATTCCCGAATTGGGGGTTCGCCGTCAGGTCTGCCGTATAGAGCCCCGTCAGGGGCTGGTTCCGGGCTGCCTCGAAATCGACCCGGCCGATCGTTACGTCGTTGTCCGTATCGTTTACCAGTCGGATGCGGAGCAGCGCGAATATCCCTGAGAAACTCAGTTTTACCGTGGGAGTATTGTCCGTATCGTTGACCACCGTGGTGGGCACGGCCGCCAGTGCATAGTATTTTGCCAGGTTCGAAAAGTCGTCGCCGGCAACCTGCTGCTGTTCGGCCGGGACTTCGAGGTTGCGCGTACCCGCCCAGTTGCTCGACACGGCCGCGCGCGAATCGGCCGTGCCGTCCGTCGTCCCCGATACCTGGGCTTCGTTTTCTTCGTACGGGTAGTAGGCGTAAACATTCAGCCCTTCCTGGATGGCAAATGTCGAGGAAGACACCTGCTTGAAATCCACCCAGCCTTTTGTCTGCGAGTTCACGGCTTCGAAACAGAGGTTCTGATCTGTCCAGTCGTTGGCCGGATAGTTCAGGTACAGGCCGATCCGGTCGGCATCCTCGGCGCTGAACGAGAACCTCAGCCCGTCCTCCGTCATATCGGCCCTGGTCTGTCCGTCGTCCCCGACGGTGGCGCGTACGATGAAGTCCGCATCGGTTTGCTTCGCTCCCGACTCTTCTGTCGTGTCCGTCGTACAGCCGCACAGGGCTGCTCCGAGCAATAAATACGATAACTGTTTAATTTTCATCGTTTTATTTTTTTTTTAGTCATACACATAAGTTTCCCGAACGGACACATCAGTATTCATTGGTGTCGTCATCCGGTTTTTCTACCTGGCTCGCTGCGAAACCTTGTTCGACGAGCACGAGCACCTCCTCGACGGAGGGCATCTCATAGCTTTTTCTTTTCATTTTGTAGGATTGTATTGTAAATAAAAGGGAAGTGACAGGTAAACGCAAGAAAGGGATGCTCTTTTGAGAACATCCCTAAATATGGGTGTAATACGTTGGTTGTTAGTTTACTATGAGCCCAGTCCCGTGGGGGGGGGTAAAATGACCGGCCTTACGGAGCGAATGTTCCGCAGAAGTGTGTTTCAGATATGTCCGGTAATTTCCCATTGTTTGACAAAAGTAGCAATTTTGGCGTAGAGGGATATGATTCAGGCCTTAAATGTGTGCTTAAAAGACGTAAATGTTTGCGTAGAGGCAATTCCCCCCCCCATGCGAATGCGATCCATACCTTTATATATAAAAAGGGGAGGGTATACGCCCTCCCCTCATGTACCGCCTCCGGGGATTATTTCCCGGCAGGCAGTTCCGGGTCATTTCCCGATGTTGATGAACGGTAATGCGCCGCCGCCGCTGTATGTCGGGAGTTTGCCGTCCCATTTGTCGATGGCGTCCTGCTGCACGAGCAGCGGGCTCAGCGATTGTGCCACGACGCGGTTGTAATAGGCTTCGCCGTCGCCTTTGATGCGCAGTGCCTGTGCCTCGCCCTGTGCCTTGGCGATTTCGATTTTGGCGTTCGCCTCGGCCTCCTTGACCTTGTTTTCCGCCTTCAGCGCATTCTGTACGGCCTCGTTCTTGGCGTTGATGGCTTCCGCGAGCGATTGCGGAGGGGTGATCTGCGACGTGAATTCCTCCACCAGGAATCCTTCCGACGAGAGGCTCACCTCCAGGCGTTTGCGCACCTCCGATTCGAATTCCCCGCGGTGCGACATCAGGTAGTCCGACGTATACTGGTTGGCACACGTACGGTATGCCTCGTAGATGCAGGTGCGGATGTAACCGTCTTCGATCTCCACGAGGGTCTTGCGGTATTTGGTGAATACGGCCGTGGCCTTGTCTGGGTCGAGCCGGTAGGCGATCGTCGGATCCATCGTGAATTCCGAGGCGTCCTTGGCGTTGACGCGGAACGGTTCGTAGGTTTTGCGCTGGACGTAGATCGGGTATTCGAAGATCTTTTGCGTGATGGGGTTGTACCACACCCAGCCTTTGCACGTGCCGAGCACGCCTCCGTACTGGCTGGCGTCCGACGACCATTTCTTGAAGCGGATGCCGACCGACCCGCTGTCGATCGTCGTGCAGCTTATGAATGCGATTAACAACAGCACTGCGGGATGAGTGCGAGCAGCAGATAGCGGGATTTTATCTGCTTGATTTTGGGATTGTCGAGGAGATCCATTTGCATGTCGGGATAGATTTATGGTAAATAAGGTTTTACAAATATAACGAAAAATCCTTATCCGGCTCCGTATCCGGGCATTTAACGTGGTACGAATCTTGCGAATAGCGTGGCAAGAATTAACCAACACCATTATTGCGTGAAAACAATCTTTACAACATTCGCTCTATTCCTTGCGTTGTGTGCCGCTGCCGGAGCGACGGCCCGGGCCGGGAGCGCGGTGCCGGCGCCTGCGGCCGACACCGTGATGCTGTCGGAGGCCACCGACGGCGATTACATCGTCCGCAGGTTCCTTGTGAAGCGTCAGGGCGACACGGATTATTCGATCCGTTACCAGATCAACCTGGCCAGCCTTTCCGCGGCGCTCGACGGCAATTCGCGCGAACTCGACGGGCTGAACGCCTTTGTGGACAACCTCATGCGCGATACGCTGATGCATGTCAAATCGGTCGAAATCACGGGCTATTCTTCGCCCGACGGGCCCCGGGCGTTCAACGAGACCCTCGCTCGGAACCGTGCCCGGGATTTCAAGAGTTACGTTGACAAGAAGTATGGTTTTTCGAAGAAGTACGACGTCACGCTGAATTCCGTCGCCGAGGATTGGGAGATGTGCCGTGCGCTGGTCGCCCGGTCGCCCGTACCCGACAAACAGGCCGTGCTCGGAATCCTCGACGGGAAACAGTCGTCCGATGCCAAGGAGTTGGCGCTGAAAAAGATACCTGCGGCTTGGGAGTATATGAAAAAGAATATCCTTCCGCCGCTCCGCCGGGTCGAACTGACGATCAATTACGGCGAAGGCAGCGTCGTCGAGCAGAGCACGATGATCCCAAGCCCAAAATCGCACCCCGGCCTGCCGAGCAGGCCTGCGAGCCGTGCGGATGCGAGGTTGTCGACGAGTCGATAACGGGTATCATCGTCGAGATGCCCGGGGATACCGATTACCGGAAAGACCTTCGCGAAGCCCGGCGCGAGGCAGGTGAAGCGTTGAAGGAGGCCGGGCACTATTCGAAGAAGGAACTCCGTGAAGCCCGACGCATCGCCCGCGAACAGGAACGTGCCGCGCGCAAGATCGCCAGGGAGGAGGCACAGGCCGCCAAGGCCGCCGCCAAAGCCGGCAAAAAGACCTATCGGGAACTCGAAAGGATGTAGCCCGGTATCCGCCGATAAAAAGGATTCCCTAAAGAAGGGAATCCTTTTTTCGTAGGTGCGCATCGGCGGCGGGTGCAATCTATGCCGATGCCGATGCCGATGCGGCTCCGCTGCCAGCCGCAGTGGTTTCCTCCGCTTTCTGATGATCCGATCTCGGGAGCCCCGGTTGGCCTTTTTCCGAACCGCTGCAAATGATAATAAAAGTTTTTAATAATCGTCCCCGCCCGATAAACCTTTGGTAATCCAAAGCTTTTTCGTACCTTTGTCCAGGAAATTTTTAAATACACGATAATATGGCAAATTTAAGGTACCTGAAAAAGGAGATCGACTATCGTCTGGAAGAGGTGGTTTTCGACTGCGATATGGCAATTTGTTTTCAGCCTTCGAAAGAGACGGAGATTTTCGAGGTGATGCAGGAGGCCGTGGCTGTCCGCAACGACCTTTTCACCAAGGCGAACAATCCCGCCGAGCCGCATAACCCTTCGCTTGTCCGCAAGCACCTATGCTGCGCTGCGTGCCGAGATGGTCGGTGAGTTCGAAAAACTCTTCGAGAAGCTTAGCAAGATCAACGAGGCGAAAAAGTAAAGCTGGTTCATTCCGATTAGGGGCGGTTCTGCATGGCGGAACCGCTTTTTTTGCCTTCATCCGGCATTGGCAGCTCTCCTGAAAGCCTTTCCCGACAGCCTTTCCCCAGCTGTTTCCTGGGCAGTGCTCCCGGCACCCTTTCCTGCCTGTTACTCGCTCCATCTCTCGTCCTTCCCGCCACTTCTCTCCGCGATTTTCCCCGTTGTATTTTCCTGTACCGCGTCTGTTCCTCCCTTATCCTTTCCCTGCCCCCCCGCGTCCTCGCGCGCTCCCTTTTCGCCCCTGTTCCCGTCTGTCCTCCCTCGCATCCTCGCGTGCGCTTTTCATGCCGGTTTCCATATGGATTGCTTTTTATTATTGTGTTTTGTTTTCTTATTTTTGCTTTTTATGAAAAATAAGTATATTTGTTGGGTTGTAAAAAGAAAATTAATATTTCGTTTGTTGTTCCTTTGTCTACCCGGAGCATCGCGGCTATTTTTATCCGGAATTTTCCGGAAAGGGTAGGGCGCAACGGCGATGACGCCGGAATATCGACGAAACCCCAGACCAGCATAAACCCATACTTACTATGAACCGGACAATTTTCGACAAAATCGGCTTGCCCAAACCCCTTGCCTGGGCGTATTTGGGAATTCTTATTTTCATGATGGGCGACGGCATCGAGCAGGGATGGCTGAGCCCGTACCTCATCGGCCGGGGTTTGTCCCTGGAGCAATCCGCCGGGCTTTTCACCATGTACGGCGTGACCATCGCTATTTCTGCGTGGTTCTCGGGCGTCCTGGCCGAGGCGTACGGCGTCAAACGGACGATGTTCGCCGGGCTCGTGCTCTACCTGCTGGGTACCTGCGGCTTCGTCGGTCTGTCGCTGCCCGGACTGCATTACCCGCTGATGCTCGCGACCTATGCCCTGCGCGGGTTCGGTTATCCGCTGTTCGCCTATTCTTTTTTGGTCTGGATCGCCTATGCCGCGCCCAAGAACGGCCTCGGAAAGGCCGTCGGCTGGTTCTGGTTCGTATTTACCGGAGGACTCAACGTCCTCGGGGCCTACTATTCCAGTTGGGCCATCGAGCGCATCGGCAATATCAATACGCTGTGGACATCCGTATTCTGGGCTTTGCTGGGGGCGTTTTTCGCCTTGGTGATGAACAAGTCGCAGAAACGGCTTGCCGTTGCGGGCGGTACCCGTGAGAAGATGAGGGAGTTGCTGAAGGGTATCACCATCATGAAGCAGGAACCGAAGGTGCTCTTGGGCGGCATCGTCCGTGTAATCAACACCACGGCGCAATTCGCTTTTCCCGTTTTCCTCCCGATGTATATGGCCGACTACGGGTTCACGACGACCGAGTGGCTCCGGATCTGGGGCACTATTTTCACGGCCAACATCGTCTTCAACCTCATTTTCGGCTTCGTCGGCGACAAAGTGGGGTGGCGCAACACCATTATCTGGTTCGGCGGCGTGGGCTGCGGTATCACCACGCTGCTGTTCTACTATTCGCCGCAGTTTTCGGCGGGCAATTTCTGGGTGGTGATGGCTGCCGGCGTACTCTGGGGCGCCCTGCTTGCCGGATATGTCCCGCTGTCGGCCCTGATGCCCTCGCTTGTCAAAAAGGACAAGGGGCAGCCGTTTCCGTGCTGAACCTCGGTGCGGGGCTTCCGGTTTTCGTCGGCCCCGCCATCGTCGGGGTGTTCTACCGGCTGGTCGGCGGCGAGGGCGTCGTATGGATTTTGGCCGGGCTTTACTTCTTCGGGGCTTTCCTGACGAAATTCATAACCCTGCCCGGGAATGCGAAGACCGTGTAACGGTCTGCGGCGGGTACATTTGGGCGGCGGCTGGCGGAGCCGGCCTTGCCGGCATCGCGCCCCAGCCGCAGGCAGGCGTGTGCGCTGTCCCGCCCCGGATCAGTCGTGGTCGCAGCAGCAGTCGCCCGGATGGTGCTCCAGCACGGTGTGCGGGATATGCCCGTGGGATACGATCTGAATAGGGCAGTCGTAATTGCGCAGCTGCTCCTCGGTGATGATGTTCGAGTGGTGGCGGTGTACGCGGCGGTTGACGCAGACGATCTCCTTCACGACGCTCGAGATCGTGCCGATGTCGTGCGACACCATGACGATTGCCATGCGGCCGTTCAGTTCGTGCAGCGTGCGGTAAAGCTCGTTTTCGAATTTGTTGTCCACGAAATTCGCAGGCTCGTCCAGAATCAGCAGCTTCGGGTCCGAAATCACCGCCCTGCACAGCAGCGCCCGCTGCATCTGCCCGCCCGAAACCTCGCCGATGGGGCTGCGTGCCGTCTCCCCGATCCCCGATGTTTCGAGCAGCCGGAGGGCTTTCGCCCGGTCTTCCTTCGTGTACCGGGAAACGAAGCCCCGGTGCCCTTGCAGCCCCGACAATACCACCTCCAACACCGAGATCGGGAATGTCCGGTCGAAATTGCTGATCTGGGGCATATATCCGATCAGCCGCTCCTTGCCGCGGAACAACTCCGGGGCGAGCACGACCTCGCCGGTGTGGGGTACCGTGCCGAGGATCGCTTTCACGAGGGTCGTTTTCCCGCCTCCGTTGGGGCCTATTATTCCCAGGAAATCATCCTGTGCGATCGTGAGGTCGACATTTTTCAGCGCCTCGTACCCGTCGTACGCTACGCCGACGTGGTGTAATGTCACCAGGTTCATCTCTGTGTGATTATGCCGGTTATCTCCTCGATGTTTGCGATCACGTCCTCACGCAGCGGGTCTACCTCCGCATACTCGGCGTCGATGTCGCGGGCAATGACCTCCACGGCCGATGCCGGGAACTGGCTCTGGTAGAGGATGCGCCGCACGCCGTCTTCGCGTGCCTGCCGGATAAGCTGTGTCAGTTGTTTTGCCGACGGTTCCTTCCCGTCGGCTTCGATGGCAATCTGCCGTAACCCGTAGTCCCGGGCGTAGTAGGTGAGGGCGGGGTGGTAGATGATGAAATATTCCACGTCGCTTGCGGCGATCCGTGCCGCCGTCCGTTCGTCCAGTGCCTTCAGTTCCTGTTGCAGCAGCCTGTAATTCGTTTCGTACTTTACCGAGTCGGGATAGGCTTTCCGGATCGCCTCATAGGCGTTTTCCGCCATCTTCTGCAATGCCCGGGGCGATGTCCAGACATGCGGGTCGATGCCGTGCGTATGCGTATGGCCGTGGCTGCCGTGCGAGCAGGTGCCGGCGATCAGCTCGATGCCGCGGCTGAGGTTGACCACCTTCGCCTGGTCTTCGATCTTTGCCAACAGCGTGGTTTCGAAGTCGATAAGCCCGACATTGAAGACCATGCGGGCTTTGTTCAGGCCGACGAACTGTCGGGGTGTCGGCTCGAAGGTTTCGGGGCTCGCTCCAGGCGGTACGAGTACCTCGATGTCGAAATCGTCGCCGACAATTCCCTGTACGAGGCTCCGGAGCGGCAGGATCGAGACGTACAGCGGCTCGCCGTCCGCCTGGCGGCGTGATGTGCAGCCGCCGCACACGATGGCTATGAGTAGGGCGATGTAGATTTTACGCATCTTGTATCTTGTTGGTAATTAATGTATTGATCTGTATTCGGTGGGTAGTCCCCGTTTCCTCTTGTATGCAACAGTCAGGCCGATTGCCAGAATTATGGTGCAGAGCCGCAACGCGTTGGCCCCTATGTCGCCGACGGCGCCGCTCGTACTTACGCGGAACACTATCCAGGGTAGGTTCATCAGAGTGTGCAGCCAGATTACGCTCCAGAGGTTGTAGTTCCATTCGACATAGAGCCAGCTGAAAAAAATGCTGCCCAGTGCCGTAACCCCGAAGGCCGTCAGTGCCGATACCGGGTCGTGCCCTTGGTAGAGATGCAACGATCCGAATGCCAGTGCCGCCAACAGTGCCGCGGGCAGAAACCCCCAGCGGGCGTACCTGAAGAGCTGTCCGAAGACGAATCCCCTGTATACCAGCTCTTCGAACATCCCGGCAATGAATATCCATGTAAATGCTTCGTCGGCAGAGAGTTCCCGGTCGAACTCGCCGATGACGGCATACCCGGCGATCATCGGCAGCGTCGCCGTTACGGCGAAGAGCAGCCCTGTGCCGAAACCGTGCGACAGGCCCATCGACGAGGCGATGTCCCGGCGTGCGTGCAGCAGGAACAATGCCCCGGTCGGAATAAGCCCCGCCAACAGGTAATTCAGTATATAATGGAGCGTCTGCGAACTGCCGATGCAGCCTTCGAACGGCCGTACGGCAATATTGAAATACCACAGCGCGAAAAAAAGCATGAAAGCCCCGAGGATAATTGCAGAACGTTTTATACAGCAGTCATTTCCAGCCATTCGTTTCGTTTTTACAGTTACAAAAATACGAAAAAAACACGGAAATGACATACGATCGCCATGTGCCGTATTGGTATTTTGTTAAGGTGTTGGTATGTAGGCGGATAAAATTTGTGCTTTTGTGTCTCCGGCGTGCTTGCGCGCGCATATCCTGCAAGGGATTTGGAGCACGACCGAAGCGTAGCTTGATTCCTGCGCAGGCGATATTTGAAACGCCGGATCGCTATTACGTTGCGGAACAGTAACCCGTTAGGCGCACGTTTCCAGTCTCATAGAGGCGCTCAGGGTTTGGGGCGTAATTTTATCGCCGTTTCGGGAGGGTTCGCATTTAGGCGATTGTACCGTTGTGGGGTTTTTATTGAATTAATATTAACATTATGTTAAATAAAGCGGGTTATGAAGACAGGCAATTGTACCGTTGCCAGGAATTTCTCCTTACCTAATGTTAAATAAAGCGGGTTATGAAGACAGGCAATTGTACCGTTGCCAGGAATTTCTCCTTACCTATTAATAAGTAATTGCCAAGTGTTTCGGGAATAGACCACGTACCGTCCGTTTCGAAGCGGAAACCGGGTTGTCCGAATTTTATCTTTCCGAGAATCGAATATTCCGGGCATCTGCCCGCATGGATTATTTCAACGCTTTGTCGATGGCGTAAAACTTTCGAAGGTCTGGTCATCATAGAGCACGACGACGCGTTTGATATTCGCTTTGCCGAACAACGCCTGCGGGAACTGCGCCGCAGATCCGTCATGCCCGTCGGCGTCCTGCGTTTGTTTTTCATCCGCCCGAAGTCCGCCCGGCAGTGTCGGCGTGAAAAGGTCGTTGCCCAATTCGGGGGACGACCTTTGTGCCGCCGTTGTACGGGAGGCCTGCTGGCCCGACGAGGCTGCCGGATATTCATCCCGATACTTTTTGTCGGAATCGAGCAGCAGCCAATCCGGATTGATCCGGGGAAACCTCCTGAGGATCTTTTGCAGCAAATCGAAGCCCGGTTTGTTGCGTCCTGCGAGAATGTGGGATATTCCGGCGGGATTGATCTCGAGCTGCTCTGCAAGCTGGCTCGGCTTCAATCCTTCGTTTTTCATCAAAGCGAGCAATTTTTCCCTCATCGACAGAATTTTTTACAAATATAAACATTTTTCTTTTGTAAAACAAGTAAAATATCCATTTGTAAAATGTTAATAAGTGTTGATAATGTTTACATCTGTAAAAGAAATAATATCGTTAAATTCATCCGGGCAGATTGTTATCCATTGTTGGTTGATATAAATATATGTATATTGCTGATAATTAGCATAATTATATGCTAAAATTACTCTTGGGGATCTGTTTTGCACAACCACTCTGTACCCATTCCGATATTGTTTAACTTAATTTGTATATAAATAGTGTAACTTACTGGTATTTAGTGTGTATATGTGTGGTTGTTTAACAATTTAACTCATGTACTTTGCATTGCGGATAGGCTTTGTTTGCACTCCCCTACTGTTTTTACAAAAATATAAATCAACAGGGATTACGCTTCTTGTTGATTAACATTTGTAATTACAATTGAAAGTACCCTCCCCTTTGATATTTACATTTGTAAATACACTACCCTTTTTCGATAAAAATTCGATTTTCCCCGGTATTCCCGGTAACAGCAAGTGCTTTTTCGGCAAACTCCTGCTCTCCGCAAGTATTATGTTAAATAAAAAGAATGCGGATAGTGTTAATAACCCACTATCCGCTTATGATATAAGTAATTATATTTTTGTAAACAGCCCCTTATCCGAAGAGTTTTGCTGCAATTTCCCGGAACTCTTCCGGCGTCAATTTGAGCTTTTCGCGGTGGAAATCCACGTCGTTTTCGCTCTGTATGGGAATCAGATGGATGTGTGCATGCGGTACTTCGAGCCCTAAGGCGACCACTGCGACCCTCTTGCAGGCTATTTCCTGCTTGATTTTGGCCGCGACCTTTTTGGCGAACAGCATCATGCCTGCCAGTGTCCGATCGTCGAGGTCGAAAATGTAGTCTATCTCCTTTTTCGGGACGACCAGCGTATGGCCTTTCGTCAGCGGATTGATGTCGAGAAATGCGTAATAGTTTTTCGTCTTCGGCGACCTTATACGAAGGGATCTCGCCGGCAATGATGCGTGTAAAGATGGATGACATAGCTTCGTTTTTTGTGATTTCCGTATTTTTTTGCGTTCTTTCGCCGTTTGCGTTTGTTGTCCCCACCCATTCTAAAACAGCTTTTTCCCGGCCAGGAGCCGCCTGTGGTTGACGATGCCGAGCAGTATGTTGGCATAACCGGCGAGCAGTACCACGGCGGTCATCCAGCCGAATGTGTCCCTCCCCGTGCATAACACTACGACCCATGCTCCTGCCAGGAGGCTCCAGGCGCCGAGCAGCCAGTATTGCAGCTTCAGCTTCCGCCTTAATTTTTCGGGGGCGTAAACGCTTGCCCGCCATTTAGTCTCCTCGGGTGTCATGGGTAAATCCTCCTTCCCGTTATTCGTCGAATTTTGGCTTGAGTATCTCCGAATAGATGACGGCCCTGCGCAGGTCGAAATCCTCGGTTATTTCGGCTGTAGCATCCTCCTGCGCGTCGTCATACGCGGCGTGGGGATGCTCCGTGGCTGTCATGCGGCCTTTTTGCACGTCGCTGCGCCCGCTGAGGGGTGCAGTGTGCCCGGAACCGGCCGCCGGGGCCGCATCTTCGAATCCGGCAGACGGCGCCATCGTCGGGGTTGCCCCCGGCGCCACGGCCGGCTGCACCTCCTGCCGGACGGGAGTGTCCTCCCTTGAATCCGGTTGCGGCCCCGCAGCCGGATCCCATGACGGCCATGCCTCGCTGCCGGCGTGCCTGTCGCCGGCCTGCCGGGCCTGTTTCTTCGCCTGTTTGCGGCTCTGCGATACCACGTTGAATATCATGGCCGCTGCGATCACTACGATCCATAGGACGGTCGAGAAGTTTTCCATATCAGCTCAGGGTTCGTTTGACACTCTCTATCCCTTTTATCTTACGCAGTTTCGTCATCACGGCCTGGAGACTTTCGGCGTCCTTGACGTAGAGACTGACGTTGCCTTCGAAGATGCCGTCGTGGCTGTGGATGCCGACTTCGCGGATGTTGATGCTGAAATCGGCGCTCACGACCTTCGCCAGGTCGAGCAGAATGCCCCTGCGGTCGATGCCGCGCAGTTCGGTGGTCACCAGGTAGGACATGGCCTTGTGTTGCGACCATTTGATCTCCTCCTTGACGATGTTCTTGCCGAATTGCGCTGCGAGCCTGTCCAGCTCGTCGCAGTTGGCTTTGTGTACGATGATGTTGCCCGTCGCCGGGTCGCGGTACCCCACGACCTTGTCTCCGGGGATCGGCTTGCAGCATTCGGCGATTTCGAACTGGGGTTCTGCCGCCGGTTCCTTTTCCGGGGCGGTTTCGCCCGGGGCGGTGGCGTCGTCGCCGTCTTCCTCCTCCTTTTTGTTGATGAACAGCGTCCAGAATTTGAGGATTTTGCTTTTGGAGTTGACCTTCAGGACTTTTTCGAGGTTGTCGAGGTTGACGATCCCCGCCCCGATCTTGCTGTACAGTTCCTCCTTGTTGTTACTCTCGTAGATGGGTACTATTTTGCGCAGGACGCGGCCGCTGAGCTTGATATTGAGCGACTTCATCTTCTCGTCGAGCATGTGCATGCCCCGCTCGATGTTGTTCTGCCGCTCGCGCTTGAGGAAACTCTTGATCGACTGCTTGGCTTTGGCCGTGGTCGCTATTTCGAGCCATTCGGGCTTGGGGCGGGCATTGTCGGCCGTGATGATCTCGATCTGGTCGCCGCTGTTGATCTGCGTGGTGATCGGTTCGAGTTTGTGGTTGATCTTGGCGCTGATGGCGCTGTTTCCGATCTTCGAGTGAATGTCGTAGGCGAAGTCGAGAGCCGTAGCGCCGAACGGCATTTTTCGGGCCTCTCCTCTTGGGTGTAAACACCACTATTTCCGAGGTATACAGCGATAACTTGAAGTTGTCCAGGAAGTCCACGGCGTTCTCCGTCGGGCTGTTCAGCGCCGCGCGGATCTGCTTGAGCCACTTGTCGAATTCATCCTCGTCCTGCGAGATCGTGGCGTGCTTGTACTTCCAGTGGGCGGCAAATCCCTTTCGGCGATATCCTCCATGCGCTGCGTGCGGATCTGCACCTCGACCCATACGCCGTCGGGCCCCATCACGGTCGAATGCAGGGCTTCGTATCCGTTGGCCTTGGGCATCGAGATCCAGTCGCGCAGCCGGTCGGGTTTGGGGGTGTAGATGTCGGTGATCGTCGAGTATATCTGCCAGCACTGGGTCTTTTCCGAGGGGAACGGCAGCGGCTTGAAGACGATGCGGATGGCAAACAGGTCGTAAATCTCCTCGAAGGGGATCTGCTTGCGCTGCATCTTGCTCCATATCGAGTAGACGCTCTTTACCCGCCCCGAGATTTCGTAGTTGATGTTGTCGCGGTTGAGTGCGGCGATGATCGGAGCGTTGAACTTGTCGATGAACTCCTGGCGCGAGGCCTCGCTTTCCTGGAGTTTCCGCGTGATTTCGACATACTGCTGCGGGAAGCGGTACTTCATGCAGAGGTCCTCCAGTTCGCTCTTGATCGCATAGAGCCCCAGCCGGTAGGCCAGCGGTGCGAAGAGGTAGATCGTCTCGCCCGTGATCTTGATCTGCTTGTTCATCGGCATCGCCCCCAGCGTGCGCATGTTGTGCAGGCGGTCGGCGATCTTGATGAGGATCACCCGTACATCGTCGGAGAGCGTGAGGAGCACTTTGCGAAAGTATTCGGCCTGCTCGGAGGTGTCGGCGTTGAACACGCCGGACATTTTTGTCAGTCCGTCAACCATCGAGGCGATCTTCGGGCCCGAAAATGCGTTCCATGTCTTCCACGGTGTATTCGGTGTCTTCGACCACATCGTGCAACAGGGCCGCGACGACCGACTTGACACCGAGTCCGATTTCGTCGATGACGATCTTGGCCACGGCAATAGGATGCAGGAGATACGGCTCGCCGGAGCGGCGCCGTACCCCCTCATGAGCCTCCTTGGCCAGGAAAAATGCTCGTTTGATGAAGTTCCAGTCCTCGTCGTTCTTGCAGATCTTCGTACACGAGTACAGCAGGTCGTCCCACTTTTCCTTGATGAGTGCTTCATCCTCGGCAGTATAATCCATACCTTATCCTTTTTAGGTGCCTTCATGGCCTCGCGGACCTTGGCCTCGATCTCGTTGCGCAGCTCCTCGTCGTTTTTCAGCAGCTCCTTGACGGCGTCGCGGCCCTGGCCGATCTTTCGGTCTCCGTAGGAGAACCACGATCCGGCCTTCTTGATGATTCCGTAATCGACGCCGAGGTCGATGATTTCGCCGATTTTGGAGATTCCCTCACCGAACATGATGTCGAACTCGGCGCGTTTGAACGGGGGAGCGACCTTGTTCTTGACGACCTTTACCTCGTGCGGGTACCCAACTGCTCTTCGCCGTCCTTGATGACCGAAACGCGTCGGATGTCGATCCGCACCGAGGCGTAGAACTTCAGGGCGTTACCGCCGGTCGTCGTCTCGGGGTTGCCGTAGACGATGCCGATCTTGTCGCGCAGCTGGTTGATGAAAATGCAGCAGGTGTTGGTCTTCGAGATGCTCGAGGTGAGCTTGCGCAGGGCCTGCGACATGAGGCGGGCCTGGAGACCCATCTTTGCGTCGCCCATCTCGCCCTCGATCTCGGCCTTGGGCGTGAGGGCCGCCACCGAGTCGATGACGATGATGTCGATGGCGCTCGAGCGGATCAGCGAGTCGGCGATTTCGAGGGCCTGCTCGCCGTTGTCGGGCTGCGAGATGAGCAGGTTGTCCACATCGACACCGAGCTTCTGGGCATAGAAGCTGTCGAAGGCGTGCTCGGCATCGATGAATGCCGCGATGCCGCCGGCCTTCTGTGCTTCGGCGATGGCATGGATCGCCAGCGTGGTTTTACCCGACGATTCGGGGCCGAAGATCTCGATGACGCGCCCCTTGGGATATCCGCCGACACCGAGCGCCATGTCGAGGGTGATCGAGCCGGTCGGAATCACCGGGATGTCGTTCACCTCCGTGCTGTTCATGCGCATGATCGACCCCTTGCCGAAGTCCTTTTCTATTTTTCCATCACCGCGTTCAAGCACCTTGAGCTTGTCCGGGTTTACTTGTGCTTTTTCTGCCATTTGGTTGTTCGGTATGAATATGTGTTACTTTTCCTGTTCTTTTCCTCTTCGGAAGCTGTTCTGCTGCCCGCTTCCCGGTTGCCGTTTTTCTGCTTTTTTTTCGTTCTCGCGCGGCACCTCTGGGAACCTCTCCTGCCTCTCGGGCTTGGCACCTCTTTTCGCGTCTCACCCTCTCGCGCGCCTCTGGTTCTCTGACGCCTCTTTCGCTCTTCCGCCCTATTTCGGCGGTACGGGCCGTGGCGGCGTGGATTGCCTGTTCGCGGTCCAGCTCCCGGATGTCGCGCATCGGGAAGGGATGATCCGCGCATCGAGCGCCCGGTCCGGATAGGGGCTCCAGTTGCCGTTGTTGCCGACGCTCAGGCGCCATTCGCCCATCTCGACCGACGGGTCGCCCGGTGCAGCGCCTCTTGCGGCTCCTTCCGAAGCCTCCCGTGCCCGTTCGCGGGCTCTTTCACGCATCATGCGCTCCACGATGCGCCGTTCGCGGCGAATCGGATCAGCGTCGTCGCGGATCCACCGCAGGTCGGCCGCGGATGCGTGCCTCGTGCGGGGACTTTCGACAAGCTCATGCCGCATGCTCGACCGCGCGCCCGGGGTCATGCAGCCCGGGAGGCTCCTGCCCCCGGACCGTAGCGGCCGCCAGCAGCAGGACGGCGAGCGTTGCGATCCGAGCGAAGGTTTCATCTCATGCCTCCGCATCGCAGGCATCGAGGATCTGCCGGTAGTGGTTCCTGGTGTCCACCTTCGTGAAGATCCGTTCGATGCGTCCCTCCTGGGGTCGATGATGAAGGTCGTGCGCAGCACGCCCATGTATTTGCGGCCGTACATCGACTTCTCGGCCCATACGCCGTAGGCTTCGCACACCGAGTGGTCCGTGTCGGCCAGCAGCGTGAAGTTCAACTCGTGCTTCGCGCAGAAGTTGCGGTGCGACTGCTCGCTGTCGGGGCTTACGCCGATGATGCGGAAGCCCCTCTGCGGGCCAGCTCCTCCCTGCCGTCGCGCAGGCTCTTGGCTTCGAGCGTGCACCCCGAGGTGTTGTCCTTCGGGTAGAAGTAGAGGATCGTACGCTGCCCCTTGAGGTCGGCCAGCGTCAGGCGCGCGCCGTCCTGTGTTACGGAGCTGAAGTCGGGTGCCGGATCTCCGGCCTTGAAAGGTGTGTCATCGTTTCGTTACATGAAATTTTCACTATTTCAAAGATAGAAAATCTTCCCCGGATTCTTTCCGCGCATTCTTGCCACTTTTTGCGCGGCTCAATCCCATTGGTAGGTAACCTCGATCTGCTCGTTGAACTCCTCCTGTGTCGTGTTGAGCTCCGGCGGCAGGCCGGGCAGCGGATCGCCGTTTCCGTCTCGACATATTCGCCGCAGCCTACGCAGGCCGGCAGCATGCCGTAACCGGGTTGCATGTAGTGGTCGAATTGTGCGCCGCAATGTTTGCAGCGGATCTTGTAAGCTGTTCCCCATGGTCGTTGTTTTTTTTTCAGGTTTACGATACAAAGGAACGGCCGTGCAGTGTCATCTTTTGACACGGCGCTGTTTTTTTGCAAAAAAAAGGCGGTGATTTACCGGATGGAGTGTTTCTGCAGATATGCCCGGAGGTATTCGGTCAGTTCGGGGGCGTCGACGATGCGGATATCGTCCAGCAGGCCGACGACGAAGCGGCCGATGCCGGCCATGCCGGCCACTTCCGTATCGAGCAGCCACCGCCCCCGGCGGAGCGGTTTTAGGTCGCGTTCGGCCAGCGGATACTCTTCGCAGAGGAGGTTCGAGGCGAGCAGCCCCAGTTCGAGCCGGACGCGGATGCGCTGCTCGCCGTGCATGCGGAAGGCGTCGATGAATCCCTCGCAGTGAGCTTCGGCATGCTCCCAGGGACGGTCGGTTGCCTCGACGCTGCCGATGCGGGCGGTCTTTGAAGAGTTTCGACGTGCCGCTTTCGAGGTCGTAACACCAGACCTGTACGTAGTTGGTCGTGAAGGCGAAGGGCTCAACCCGGCGGTCGCGGACCTCGCCGCCGTGTGCCGAGCGGTATCCGCGCAGGATGACCTGCCGCTGCTGCTCGATGGCTTCGATCGACGGCGGATGTTCGGGGCATTCTTGCCGCGTACGACCGTGTCGGCCAGCACCTTGTTGTCGTAGACCGAGTAGAGCTTTGCGTTTGAGGTTCTGCTTCAGCAGGTTCGTGTCGTCGATGTTTTCGATGGCGCTCTTCAGGATCACGGCCTCCTCCTCGGTGAAGTGGACCAGCTGCGAGATGTCGCGGAAGTGCGGCGACTGCTTGTCGATGCGGATGCAGTCGCCCGTCTTCTTGATGACGAAGCCCGCCTCGCGGAAGGTGTCGATGTACCGGTAGACGGTTCTTCGAGACATGTCAAGCCTCTCGGCCAGTTGGTCGACGTTGTAGGTGGTGTTGGCGGTGAGCAGCTTCATGAGCCGCAGCAGGCGTTCGAGTTTGGATTGGTCCATGGTCGGTTCGGATTCCGTGTTCGGCGGTTACTTTTCGCGGAGTTCGTAGCGGAGCCGGTAGCGGTCCACCAGGCGCAGCCCCTCGGCCGTGGATATCCCCCGGAAGAAGGTGCTGACGATCTGCAGGAAAGCCTCACGCTCGGTGATCTCCCCGGGCAGGATCAGTTCGTGGTGCGTAACGGTCGAGGCCGTATAGTAGAGCACCGAGATGGCCAGATCGATGTTGAAGTTGTCGATGAAGAGGCCCTCGTCGATTCCACGGCAGAGCATGCCGCGAAGCTCTTCCCGGTTGCGGGCGGCGCCTTCGCGCGTGAGTCGGTCGTGTACGGCGGGATAGGAGCGTTTCAGGTCGTTCATCATCCGTCCGACCTGCTCCGAGCGTTCCAGAATGTCGTTGAGCAGGATGAAGAGCTTTTCGAGCACGTTCGCGGCATTGGCGCTCAAGGCGGTCTGCTGACGGCGTATCTCCTCGAAATAGTGGATCGTCGCTTCGTAGAGCAACCCCTCCTTGTCGCCGAAGAGCTCGTAGAGCGAGCGCTTCGAAACGCCCAGCTGTTGGGCGATATCATCCATGCGCACCGCCTTGAACCCTCGGGCGGAGAACATCTGCAGGGGCCCGTTGGGCGATATGTTCCTTGGCGGTCATGATGATGACGGATGAATAAACAAATATATAAAAAATATATGCAAAAACCGAGTTATACGGATGTTTTTCGCACGCCGGGAGAAACCTTTCCGCATATCCGGCAAAAACACCTCCGCCGCAACATCCTGCAGCGGAGGTGTTTTTTTTAGGGGAAATTTGTGCTGCCGGGCTGCGGATCAGGCGGCCGTGGCGTTCTCGAGCTTCTTCATGATCGAGAAGATGAAGAGTGCCGAGAGCAGGCAGAGGACGATCAGCACGCTCCAAACCATCAGAGAGCCATTCCGCTGCCCCAGAGGTATCCGATGAGCGAGGTGGCGTAGTTGCCCACGGCCGTTGCGGCGAACCAGCAGCCCATCATCATACCCTTTGTACTTGGGGGCGCCACCTTCGAGACGAAGGAGATACCCATGGGCGAGAGCAGCAGCTCGGCGAAGGTCAGCACCAGATAGGTCGAGATGAGCCAGTTCTGCGATACGAAGGTGTCGCTGGCGCCTGCGGCCTTGACCTCGGCGGGCGACATGAGACCGAACGAGCCGATCGTCAGAATGAGGAATCCCAGGGCGGCGATCACCATGCCCATGCCGATCTTGCGGGGAGCCGAGGGCTCCTTGCCCTTGCGGGCGAGCGAGGCGAAGAGGGCCACCGACAGCGGCGTGAGGGCCACGACGTAGAAGGGGGTTGAACTGCTGGAATACCTGCGGCAGGATGTGTACCGGGGGGGGTGATGGTCCAGCGGTAGTAGAGTGCAGCGACGGCCACGACGACGGCTGCGGCGCTGATGAGCTTGCCGCGGCTCTTTTTCCCGACTGGAAGAAACCGACCAGTCCGTAGACGCCGACGAGTACCAGTACGAGGTTCAGGATATCGAAGGACATGCGGGTGATGCCGGTGGCTTCGGAGGTCGTATAGTCGCGTGCGAAGAAGGTCATCGTCGAGCCGTTCTGGTGGAAGGCCATCCAGAAGAAGATCACGACGGCGAATACGAGCATGAGGGCCGTGATGCGCGACTTGGTCTGCGCGGGCGTGAGCTCGACCTGTGCGGCGGCGCCGCTGGCGGCCTGCTGCTGGGCCGTAACGTCGGCGTGCTTGAAGGTCTTGCGGAAGGCAATGTAGATGGATGGAGACGATCAACGAGACGCAGGCCACGGCGAATCCCATGTTGTAGGCCGAGGAGAGCTTCTCGATGTAGTGCGACGAGAAGGCCGTCAGGTCTGCGGCGTTGCCGCCGACGGCTGCCGCGAGGCGCTGCAGCTCGGCCAGCGGCTCGGCGGGCATGTTGGCGCCCATTTTCGAGGTACTGGTGAGCCAGTGCGGGGATCTGTCCGTTGTAGGTCAGGCCGTCCTGTGCGAGGAAGTGGTTGGTGATCCAGGTGGCCATCGAGGGGGCGAACATGGCGCCGATGTTGATGGCCATGTAGAAGATCGAGAAGGCGCTGTCGCGCTTGGCCGAGTAGGCCGGATCATCGTAGAGGTTACCGACCATCACCTGGAGGTTACCCTTGAAGAGACCCGTACCGCAGGCGATCAGGGCCAGGGCCAGGGAACATGAGGGCCTGGGCCGCAAATCCCTGTTCCCGTAGGGATCGAGAGCAGGGCGTATCCGCCGAACATGACGAAGATGCCGAGCGTTACCATGCGTCCGAATCCGAACTTGTCGGCCAGGATGCCGCCGAAGAAGGGCATGAAGTAGACGGCGGCGAGGAAGATACCGTAAATCTGGGTGGTTACGGCCTCCGTGTAGCCGAATTTCGCCTGCAGAAACAGGGTGAAGATCGCAAGCATGGTGTAGTAGCCGAAGCGCTCGCCTGTGTTGGCCAGCGAGAGGGCATACAGACCTTTGGGTTGTCCTTTGAACATAATTGTGGGGGTTAAATGAAAGTTTGAAGACAAAGATAGAAAAATTTTCCGTATTTTTGTATAACACCGCACATATCCTGTTTTATGGAGAAAAAAAACGATCTGTTGCCCATCGTCGCACGTGACGAATGGCTTCGTCCCGCGGCCGATGCGATCGCACGGCGGCATGCACGTTATCTCGAAAAACTCGAGGCGATCCGTCGTTCGGCGGCTCGCTGGTCGATTATGCCAACGGATACCGCTATTTCGGCTGGCAGTGGGACGAGTTGCTCGACGGATGGTGGCTGCGCGAGTGGCTCCCCGGGGCGCAGGACGTCTACGTCTTCGGCGACTTCAACAACTGGCAGCGCACCGAGATCCGGATGCAGAAGGATGCTTCGGGGGTCTGGAGCGCCTTTTTTCCCGGCGGCGATGTACCGCGACCGCCTGACGCACGGCTCGCTCTACAAGATCCATGTCCACGGCGACAACGGCTGGCATGACCGCATTCCGGCCTATGCGCGGCGCGTGGTGCAGGATGATGCGACGAAGAACTACACGGCGCAGTTCTGGGCGCCGCCCGAGCCTTTTTGACTGGCGGGGCGATGACTTCGATGTCGCGCAGGTCGGGAGCCTGCTCATCTACGAGGCGCATGTGGGCATGGCCCAGGAGCGCGAGGGGGTCGGCACCTATCGCGAATTTACCGAAAGGATCCTGCCGATCATCAAGCGCGACGGCTACAACGCCGTGCAGCTCATGGCCATTGCCGAACACCCCTACTACGGCTCGTTCGGCTACCACGTTTCGAGTTTTTGCCCCGGACGTCGCGCTGCGGCACGCCCGAGGAGCTCAAGGAGCTTGTGGCGGGCGCACGAGCTGGGCCTGGCGGTCATCATGGATCTCGTGCACGCCCACTATGTGAAGAACCTGAACGAGGGCATCAACGAGCTCGACGGCACGGACCACCTCTATTCGCGGCCGGGCGAGGCGGGCAACCAGCCCTACTTGGGATTCGAAACCGTCGACTACGGCAGAGGGCGAGGTGCAGCACTTCCTGCTCTCGAACATCAAGTACTGGCTCGACGAGTTCCATTTCGACGGCTTCCGCTTTGACGGCGTAACCTCGATGATCTACCACCACCACGGCTATGTCGCCTTCGACAGCCGCGACCGCTATTTCGACGCGGGGGTCAATGAGGATGCCTCGACTACCTGACCTCGCCAACCGCCTCATCCACGACTTCCGGCCGTCGGCCGTAACGATCGCCGAGGATGTGAGCGGAATGCCGGGCATGTGCATCCCGATCGACGACGGCGGCATCGGTTTCGACTACCGCCTGGGCATGGCCATCCCCGACTTCTGGATCCGGCTGCTCAAGGATATTCCCTGACGAGGATTGGAACATCTGGGGAGATGTGGTCGGTGATGACCAACCGCCTGCCGGGCGTGAAGACCGTGGCCTACGCCGAGTCGCACGACCAGGCCCTCGTGGGCGACAAGACCATCGCCTTCCGGCTGATGGACAAGGAGATGTATTTCCACATGGACCGTGCGTCGGAGAATCTGGTGATCGACCGCGGCATGGCGCTCCACAAGATGATCCGTCTGATGACGATCTCCACGGGCGGCGAGGCCTATCTCAACTTCATGGGCAACGAGTTCGGCCATCCCGAGTGGATCGATTTCCCGCGCGAGGGCAACGGATGGAGCTATGCCCATGCGCGGCGCCAGTGGTCGCTCGCGCGCAACCGTCTGCTGCGCTATTCTTGGCTCGGGGATTTCGACCGGGCGATGATCCGCCTCGTGCGCAAATACAAGGTGCTTGCCGACGGCTATCCCTACAACCTGCTCATGGACGAGCGGAACAAGACGATGGTCTTCTCGCACGGCCGCCTGCTGTTTGTCTTCAACTGGCATCCCACGGCCTCGATTCCCGACTACGAGCTTCCCGTGCAGGCTCCGGGCAAGTATGTCCTGGTGCTTTCGACCGACGAACGGCGTTTCGGCGGCCAGGAGCGGCAGGCGATGGATTCCGAGCACTTCTCGTTCAACGTTCCGGGCGACGACGGAAAGGAGTATCCCCGCATCCGGATCTACAACACCTCGCGTACGGCAACGGTCTACTTGCGGCGGCGGTAGCTTGTCCCGCACGGTGCCGCCCGTACGACGCAGTCCGCGCGACCTTGCCCGCACGACGCCGCCTGCACGATGCCATCCGCGCGGTGCCGCTCGTACCCCCCCCGCCCATGCCGGCGCCCGAAAAAGGCGGGACGCATCCTTTCGAAGGTGCGTCCCGCCTTTTTTATCCGTTCCCGGGTGGGGCTCACTCCCCTGCCGCGATTCTCGACTCTCCGGGCTGCATGCAGTAGGCGTCGCCGCAGACGGCCTTTGCCACACGGACCAGGTCGATGAATTCGCGCCGGTAGCCCTCGGGATCATTCGCAAGGCCGGATTGCGCCAGCCGGATCACCGCGTCCCAGCTCGCCGTGCCGCGGAAGTCCGAGAGCCGCAGCAGCTGCCCGTACATGGCCACGGCTGCCGCAAAGGCGAAGTCGCCCGTCAGCTCCTCCGTGCCGGAGTCGATGAGCTCCTCCTGGATCAAACGGCTGCGCTCCTCGCCCGGAAGCTTGTAGCGCACCTTCACGGCCAGTGCTTCGGCCGAGGGGATCGTAACCACGGGGTTCCCTGGCGCCCCTGATAGCGCAGCGCATCCACCGAGCCGGCCGGGTGCTCCCCCGGCACCAGCGGGAATGAGCTCGTAAAGTGCCGTAACGCAGTGCCCGGCGCCGATCTCCCCGCCATCCCTGCGGTCGTCGTTGAAATCCTCGGCCTCCAGCAGGCGGCTTTCGTAGCCGATCAGCCGGTAGGAGGCGACCTGTGCCGGATTGAACTCCACCTGCATCTTCACGTCGCGGGCCGCGGCCCAGGCCGTGGCGCCGAACTCCCGAAGAGCACCTTCGCCGCCTCGCGCAGATCGTCGACATAGGCGTAGTTTCCGTCTCCGTGTTCGGCCATGAGCTGCATCTTGCTGTCCTTTGTAGTTGCCCATTCCGAATCCGATGACCGACAGCTGCGCCCCCGGAGAGCTTGCGCTGTCGTTCGATCAACGCCTTCATCTCCTTATCCGACGAGGGACCGACGTTGAAGTCGCCGTCCGAGCAGAGGATGATGCGGTTGTTGCCTCCGCTATCCGGTATTTGCGGGCGATCCTGTAGGCCTTCTCCAGCCCGGCGCCTCCGGCGGTCGATCCTCCGGCCTCCAGTTCTCGATCAGGTCCTTGATCCGCCGGTGTTCATTGCCCGGGATGTTTTGGGCTCCGAACCTGCACGCCGTCGGCATAGTTTACGATCGAGACGCGGTCCTCGGCGCGGAGGTTGTCCGTGAGCATCTTCATCGAGGCCTTCACCAGCGGAAGGGTCCGGTACATCGATCCCGAGACATCGATCAGATAGACAAAATGCGCGGGCGGCAGCTCCGCACCGGCCACCTCGCGGGCCTTCAGCCCGATGCGGACCAGACGGTGTGCGGCGTCCCACGGGCAGGGCCCCGCCTCGACCTGGAGCGACAGCGGCGCTCCCCTTCGGGTGCGGGATAGTCGTAGTCGAAATAGTTGAGGAACTCCCTCGATGCGCACGGCGTCCGTTTCGGGAGCGCGCCCCCGAGGCGATGCGGCGGCAGTTGGCATAGGAGGCGCCGTCGGCCTCGAGGGCGAAGGTCGAGAGCGGCTCGTGCAGCGCCGCATGGAAACGGTTCTCTCCCGGTGGGCATACTCCTCGCCGGATAGCCTTGCGGGCCGTTCGGTCGTTACGATGCCCGTCATCCGCGTTAAGTATGCAGGTGCCACGGATTCCTCCTCCTCTTCGAAAACCTCGAACATCGGATGCAGGGGCAATGTCGATCCGCGTGCGGTTGCCGACGGCCTCCTCGACGGTGTCGTATCCCAGCATGACGAAGCAGAGCGTATCGGTGGCTGCCGCCTGGATCCTGTAGCGGCCCATTTTGTCGGTTTTCGTATGGCGGTCGGTGTGCTTTTTACGCGGATCGAGCAGTGTGCCAGCGGTTCGCCGGACTCTCGACGGTTACCGTCCCGGAGACGGCATGCGTCTGTGCCGCCGCACCCAGCGGCAGCAGGCAGGCGAGCAGAAGAATCAGACTTTTTCATGGGATGCGGTTTTAGGCTCTCCCAAGTTACGCAAAAACGCCGGGAAAGCAAATTTCCCGCGACGAAAAGCGGCGGCGGAGGCACATCGGGAAAATGCAGCTCCGCCCGCCGTTATTTGGGGTGGTATTACCGCCCTATTTGCCGCTCCGGATCCGTCGACGGCCTCCGTGGCCCGGGTATAGAGATCCCCGGGATCGACACCCGCAATACGGCGGTTTTCGACCACGATCCGCCCGCCGACCATCACCGTTCGACGTCGGCGGCCTTGCCGCAGTAGACCAGATTCGAGACGAGGTCGTTCATCGGCTGCAGGTGGGGTTTTTCGAGGTCAATGACGATCACGTCGGCCAGGGGCTCCCGGCCGCAGGACGCCCAGCTCGCCGTCGGCATACCCCATGGCGCGTGCTCCGTTGGCCGTGGCCATGCGCAGCGCCTCCCGTGCCGGCAGGGCCGTCGGATCGCCCGTGGCCGACTTCTGCAGCAGGGGCTGCCGTGCGCAGCTCCTCCCACAGATCCAGGTCGTTGTTCGAGCAGCATCCGTCGGTGGCCACCGTAACGCGGATTCCGGCCCGGAGCATCTCCCCTTACGGGTGCTACCCCACTCGATATCTTCATGTTGCTCTGCGGGTTGTGCGAAACGGTCATGCCCCGCGCGGCTATCGTGGCGATATCCTCCGCTGTAACGTGCACGCAATGTGCGCCGATGGTCTTCGGCCCGAGCAGACCCAGCCGGTCGAGGTATTCGACGGGCGTCGCATCGAACCGCTCGCGGATGATGCGTATTTCGTCCTGCGTCTCCCGCGATGTGCGTCATGAGCAGCAGGTCGAGCCGTTCGGCCTCGCGGAGTCCGCGTGTGAGGTTCTTCGTCGAGACCGTGTAGGGCGAATGCGGAGCCACGGCAATGCGGACGCGGTCGCACGAGGCGGCGCGGTCTGCGGCCTCCTCCAGCTCCGTGAAGACCTCGTCGATGTTGCTGTCGAAGTAGTTGCAGCCCAGTACGGCACGGATTCCCAGCCGCTCCGCGACCGATACGCACCGGTTCTGGTGGTAGTACATGTCCACGAACGAGGTGATGCCGCCCAGCAGCATCTCGACGATGCCGAGCTCCATGCCGAGCGCCACATCCTCGGGAGTCTGCCGCGCCTCGAAGGGCCAGATATGCTCGTTGAGCCACTTCATCAGCGGAATGTCGTCCGCAAGGCTGCGCTGCAGGCTCATGGCCGCATGGCAGTGCGTGTTGATCAGGCCGGGCATGACGAGCCGTCCGCGGCAGTCGATTTCGCGCAGTCCGGGATGGGCCTCCCCGGAAGGCCGCGGCATCGGCCTCGGCGGCGGAGATGAAGGCGATGCGGTCGCCCTCGACGCCCAACGAGCCGGTGAATGTCTGCATGTCATCCGCCGATGCGGTCATCGGCAGCAGCGTGGCGTTGGAAAAGAGTGTTGCCATGTCAGTTCTTTATTTTCGTCTTGTCGCGCTTGATCTTGACCTTTGGGGCCTCCTCGTCGATCGAGAACCCCTGTACGGTAAGGATCTCCCGTTCGTTTTCGGCGTTCGAGAAGATCTGTACCAGCTTGTTGAACGATCCCGGGCTCGCTCTTGTGGGGCTCGTAGACGACGCGGATTGTTCCCGAGGCTCCCGGAGCGACGGGCCGTTTGGGATAGCTGATCTTCAGACAGGAACAGGAGGTCTGCGCCCGTATGATGACCAGCGGTGCGTCGCCGTCGTTCTCGAAGGGGAATTCGTGTGCGATGTCTCCGCCCTTGCGGGGCACCTCCCCGAAGTCATGCGAGGTGTGGTCCAGCTTCAGCAGGGCCCTCCCGGCCTGCTGCGACTCTCCGGCGTCTCGGATCTCCCGGCTTTCCGTCCGGAGCATGCCGCCGCCAGCCAGCAGCAGCAATAACAATACAAATTTTCTCATCGGTTCACGTTCTCTGCGGCGGGATGGCCTGTCGCCCTCTCCCGCCCGGTTCGGACGGTTATTCCATCCGGAAGATATAGGTGATCGTTCCTCCCTGCACGGCGGCGCGGCTCTCCGTGAAGCGGGCCTTGCGGGCCGCCGTGATGGCTGCCGAAACCAGGGCCGGGTCACTCTCCGTCGAGCCCTTGGGCTCGAAGGTGGCGCTCGTAACCTTCCGGTGGCATCGACCGTTACGCGGATGACGACCTTGCCGCTCTTGTTGCCCGGATAGGCGGGTTTGGGCAGGTTGCCGACCAGGCCGCGTCCCTGCAGTCCCTTGTCGAGCTGATCCAGCCGTCGGGATTCAGCCCTGGTCCGGTACCTGAGGCCTTGTCCTCGCCCTCGGGGGCGTGGGGATTTCCGGCATTCTCGGGTTCGTCCGCACCGCTCTTGTTCATCTTGAACAGCGCCTTCGGATTGGGCGTCTGCGTAACCTCGTCCTTTCCGGCGACCTGCGCCGTCTGCTCCTCGGGATCCGCGACGTCATGCACGCGGGGTTCGACGCTCGTCTTCACGGGCGGCTTCTGGGCCGCTCGGGAACCGGCGGTTCGGTGAAGTCCACGAGGATCGTGTCGTCGTAATTCTTCTCCTCGGGGAGAAGTCGAACGACACGAAGGCGAACGATCCGGCGAACAGGAGCGCATAGGACCCCTGCCGCGATCATCGCCCACCTGCGCGAGACTTATCGTTCGGATCGTAATATTGCATGATGGATTCTTTTTACCGGTTTATCGCGGGGTGGTTGCGAGGTCAGCTTGTAGTTGTTGTCCTTGGCGACGTTCATCACCTTGACCACCTCGTCCACGGCCACCGTCTTGTCGCAGTGCAGCGAAACGGTCGGCTCTTCCTGCCCTTCGAGGCGCGTCTTGAGCGTACGCTCCACGCCGTCGATGGATCCCACCTCCTGCATTTCGACGTAGTAGCGGTATTTCCGTGCCCCGCATCCTGAATCGAGACGGTGGTCATCGTCTTGTCCTTGAGCTGGTTCGAGCTCTTGGGAAGCATCAGCTTCAGGGCGTTGGGGTTGATCAGCGTCGTGGCGATGAGCAGGAACAGCAGCAGCAGGAACATCAGGTCGGTCATGGACGAGGCCGAAAACGACTTATCGACTTTCGATCCGTGTTTGATTGCCATGGCTCACTTATTTTTGAACGGGTTGATTGAGGATGTCCATGAAGGCGATCGAGTTGGCCTCCATCTGGAAGACGAGCTTCTCGATGCGTGCCACCAGGTAGTTGTAGCCGAAGTAGGCCGGGATGCCGACGATCAGACCGCCGACGGTCGTAACCATGGCCCATACATACCGCTGGCCAGCAGGCCCAGATCGACCGTACCGCCTGCGGCGGACATGTCCATGAAGGTCTGCACCATGCCGAGCACCGTTCCGAGGAAACCGATCATCGGGGCACCGCCGGCGATCGTTGCCAGGAACGGAAGGCCGTTTTCGAGTTTCGAGACCTCGAGGTTGGCGACGTTTTCGATGGCGGCCTGATGTCGCCCATCGGGCGTCCGATGCGCTCGATACCCTTCTCGATCATGCGGGCGATAGGCGTGTCGGTCTTGCGGCAGAGGTTCACGGCCGTGGAGATCTTGCCGTCGGAGATGTAGTCGCGGATGCGGTTCATGAAGTTCATGTCCAGCACCGAAGCCTTCGGATGGCCAGGAAGCGTTCGACGAAGATGAAGATCGTAACGCCTCCCAGCGCCAGCAGGGGCCACATCAGCCAGCCACCCTTGACAAACAGGGTCCACAATCCCATACGGGTCTCCTCACTTACGACCGCGGTCTCAACGGCGGTCTGCAAAAAGTCATCATAGTTTAAACGTGTTTGTTTTTATTTGATTGAATTGTCATTTTCGGTTGTTTTACCATCCGCGGCGGTTCTCCTGGCCGATGCGGCCCGCTCATCTGTCGGTGCGGGCGTTCCCCTTCCGTCGGTGCGGCGGCGGTCGTCCGTTTGCCCGGAGCCCGGGGCGTATGCCGCTTCGGTCCGGAGATCCGGCACCCAGGAGACGAACCCATGTCTTCGGGCGGATTCATCTCGTCGCGTTCCTCGATTTCGTCGCTTTCGTACGGATGGCCGGCAGCCGCTCTTCGGCGCGTGCCTGGCGCCGCGCTTCACGCCGCGCCTCGCGTCGTGCCTTCCGGGCCTTGTTCGTGAACGCGCCTTGATGCGCTCCTTCAGATCGCGCAGGTTGTCGAAATCCTCCTTGAAGTAGATGCCGATGCCCGTCTCCTGGAGACCCTGGTTCTCGTCGAAACGGTCGATCGTCTGCGTGAAGGCCTTCAGCTTGAGCGTGCCGGCCGGGTCGATCAGGTAGGTGATGTAGGCCTCGCCCATGAAGTTGGACATCGAGCTGTTGATCGCCTGCTTGTTGTCGATCAGGTAGTTGCCTTCGACCTCGACCAGCAGCCGGTCGTTTACGAGGCTCTTCGAGATGCCGAAGTCCACCTCGTCGCTCGTCTGTTCGGAGCGGGGACGGTATCCGATCTTGAAGTCGTAACCCAGCGAGGAGAACCACCCGCTGACCATGTTCGAGAGGAAATCCATGCCCGTTGCGGCCGATACGGAGCTGCCGATGTTGGAGGAAGCCAGCGAGGAGCTTCGGCCATGAAGCTGTTGAACAACAGCAGGTAGGCAAATTGCGTATCGACCGTCTCGGGCGTTGAGAGCGCATTGGCGATGACCGTCTGCGTTTCGGGGTCGGAGCCCGGGACGCGGACGTCGAAGGCGATGGCCGGGTTCGAGAGCCGGTCTCCGAGGTGGATGACGCACTCCACGGGCACCGAGCGGTTGCCGCCGAGGTTGTCGGTCGTGCCCTGCAGCAGGGGCTGCAGCGAAGCCTTGAGCTTGTAGACGGCGTCGATGTCGAGCCGGGCGTCCATCGGGCGCGCCGGTCCACTGGATCGAGGAGCCGTTTTCGATCGTGAAGCGTTTGCTGATGATGTTCTGCAGCGAGAGCAGGAAGCTGCCCTCGGAGAGCGTGTAGTCGCCGTAGATCTCGAAAATATTGGCCTTGGGGTTGATCTGGAGGTTCAGGGTGCCGGAACCTTTGGCCTTCAGGGTGTTTCCGGCAAGGGTCAGTTCGACGTTGGCATTCGGGCGCACGTCGAGCGCCAGGCCGATGCTCATGCGGCTGGCGGCGGTCTGATGCTGGCGGTGGCGCCTCTCGCAGGGGAGTTTCCGCCGGGCCACGGCGTCGAGGGAGTCGGTGCGCACGGGTTTCTCGAAGATGACGAAATCAGCGTCCGAAATGTTTGACTTGCCCGAAAGCGGGAGGTAGAAGTCCGAATTGCTGTCCGTCGAGGCTGCGATCTCCATCTCCACGACACCCTTGCGGCCCGTGATGCGGGCGCCTCCCGTGGCATGTACCCGGCCGTAGAAGAGGTCGTTGTCCTCTTCGGTCGTATTCAGGACGAGCATCTGCTGCGGAGCCACGCGCACGTCGAAGGTGATGTTCGAGAGGTGTTCGAAGTTGAGGTCGAGGTTGAATTTTCCGCGGTTCCCTCGGGGTCGAATACCGGCACGTCGACGGCGCGGGAAGCGGTTTTCGCCGACCGTAAGCACGGCTTCGGGCATCGAGTAGCTGACGTTCGTGTAATCGACCGTCGTGCGGAGATCCTTCACGCGGACTTCGCCCGAAAGATCCGCATCGCGGCCCTGTCCCTGAACGTCAGATCGGCCGCGGCGCTTCCCGACGTGGAGGAGACGACCCCGAAAGCAGCGGGTCGAGCAGCCCCATGCCGATGCCGTCGGCCGTCAGACGGGCGTAGTAGCGCCGCCGGTCGGGGGCGTAGAAACCCTTCACGAAGGTGTTGCGCTGCTCCGATCGGAGATGGTGATGCCGGCGCGGTTGCGGGCAAAATCCCATCGAGAGGTCAGCCGCAGGGGCGGCGCGGGAGTTCATTGACCGTAATGCTGTCGAAGAGGATGTCGGCGGTGATTTCAGCGCCCTGCAGCACCGATTTCATCGAGGCCGATCCGTTCGTGCGTCCGTCGATTTCGTATCCCATGCGTTCGGCGATCTGCGTGAAGGTTCCCAGGTCGAAGTTCTGCAGACGCAGCGTCACCGAGTCTTCGCGGCTGCGCGAGGCGATGCCGTCGATGCGCAGCTCCTGCTGGTCGTTCATGACGAAGAAGCGGTCGATGGACGACACGTGCCGTGTCGAGAGGATCTTGCGGGCGGTGATCTGCCAGGTCTTGTCGCCGCGGGTGAGGTGCGACGGCAGGATGTGCAGATCGATCACGCGTCCCGAACTGTCCGTGCTCGCGGGGGCAGCATGTCCGCGCGGATGCCCGATCAGTCCCGAGGCTTTGCGCACGGTGTCGGTGAATCCCGTCGAGAGCTGGATGCTGTCCCTGTCGGGCACCTCCCGCAACCGAGAGGTTCGGCAGGTGCAGCACGCCGGCGTAGAGATCCTCGGCCGTGGTGGCGTATACGGTGAGCGAATCCCCGCGGTTCGAGGCGTTGACCGAAAGGCGTGTGGCAAGCATGCGGCGGCGCTCGACGTATTCCGACGCTGCGCGCAGCGAGAGCTGGTCGCTGGCCGGATTGAAAACAGGTCGGAGCGACGAGCCGTCGGCGATCTGAAGTCCCGTGGACGACGGCATCGGCCACGGGATTGATGTTGCGGATGTCGACCGAGAGGAGCGAGAAGTCGTCGGCAACGGCCGCCATTGCGTTCGAAGGCGTCTCCTCCCACTTTTCGCCGCCCAGCACGGCAGGTATTTCCACGCGCTCCGGCGCAGGTATTCGAAGACGGTGCGGTAGCTGGTCTTCGAGCGGAAGGTTACGTCGGCGAAATCCGAGCGCAGCTCGACGAGCTTGCTCCGCTGCGGAGTTCTCGCCCGTGACGGTCATGCTGGCGGCCGGATCTCCTTGTCGTTGTAGCGGTAGCGGGCGTCGGTCATCTGAATGCGGCCGTTCAGATCATCGAGCGAGCGGCCCCGGGCCTTGGCGACGATGCGGGCCGAGAGTTGCGAGATCGAATCGCGGCGGTTGATGTGCAGCCGGGCCAGATCGGCGTGGTTGCAGGTGCATCGTAAAGTCGTAGTTCGGGATCGAGTCGTTCAGATCCACCAGTCCGAAGAAGTCGAAGTCGAGATTCGGATCGTGTGCCGCGATGTGCCCGTCGAACTCGCGGTTGCGCAGGCGGCCGTCGAGCCGCAGCGAGTCGTAGACATAGCCGTTGAATCCCAGCTGCGTGACGTTGCCCACGACGTTGGCGTCGGTATAGCCTTTGCCGACCACTCCGTCGATATAGGCCGAGAGGGTCGCGTTGCCCAGCAGGTCGCGGCGGCCGAGCAGCTCGCCCAGACGCAGGTTGTGCGTCTCCACGTCGCCCCGCACGCTGCTCAACCCCCTTTGACCGGGGCCATTGTCAGGTTGCAGGAGACGTTGCCCACGCCCGTCGCGGCGCCCAGCTGCATGTCGAACGACGAGAGCAGTCCCCGGAAACGGGCATTGAGGTCGATCTGCCCGGAATTGCCCAGCACGCCGACCAGCTTGTCCGAGAGTTTGCGGCCCGCGATGCCGAGGGCCAGCTCGTCCACGGGCGGGCCGTGGAGCGCAGGCGGGGAACCGACAGGTCGAAACGGGTCTTCCGGATGTCGGGAAGCCCTTCACCGAGGCGTCGGCCACGAGCGTCATCCCTCGCCGATCTGCATGCTCCTGATCCGGCCCGTGAAATCGGACACCACGCCGGCGACCTCGACGTTTACGTCGGTGAAATCCACATGCCAGTCGCGCAGCTTCGGGGCGCGAAAAAAGGCGATGTCGTCGGTCGAAACGGTCGTATTGCGCATCGAGGCGTCGATGCGCACCTCGCCGATGAAATCCTTTGTACTCGCGCCCACGAGTCGCCCGCCAGCGAGACGAACGGAAATTGACGTTCGAACGCGGCGTGATCGATCGAGGCGTTCTCGAAGCCCAGACAGCCGCTGCGTCACTGTAGAACCGCCCGGCCAGGTGGTTCAGCACGAAGCCGCTGCGTTCGCGGGCCGAAATGGCCTCGCAATGGAGGTGTAAATGGCCTGCCCGTCGATGGTGAAGTCGTTCACATATGCCGTGATGCCGTAGAGGGTGCATATGGCTGAAGTCGATGCCGAACTCCGGGTCGCGGCGGTCGAGCCGCTCCAGGCAGAGGTCCGTATTCTCGATCGAGGGCCTTCTTCAGCGAGAGGCGGAAATTGCCCTTCTTGGGTTTGTCGGGGTCGGAAATGCGGTCGACGATCTGTTTGATGTTCATCTCCCCGCCGGGCGTCTGCCGCAGGTAAAGCCTCGCGTCCGGCGATCTCGCCGCGGCTCAGCTCCAGCCCGCCGCCGAAGATGCCGAAACTCGTGATGAAGGCGTCGAGCTTCCCGACGTAAAGCAGCGTGTCGCGCTGGTAGTCCTCGACATAGAAGCCCTTGACCCTGACCTTCGAGAAGATGCCGATGTCCACGCGGTCGACTCGACACGGTGGTCTCCAGCTTGCGCGACGACGAAGCACGCGGCCCTGTGCACCGCGTAGTTCTGCACGGCGGAATGTCGAGCAGCAGCGAGAGCGCCACGGGCAACAATTATCAGCAACAAAACCGCCGCCGAGAACACCTTTCCCAATATTTTTTATACCTTTGCGCATTGATAGGTCGTTATAACCTGCAAATTTAACTAAAATAGTTAAAAAACGAAAACCGCATGGATATTACAATTCTCGGCATCGAGTCCTCGTGCGACGACACATCCGCCGCCGTGATACGCAACAACGTGCTGCTGTCGAACGTCATCGCCTCGCAGGCCGTCCACATCAAATACGGCGGCGTGATCCCCCGAACTGGCTTCGCGGGCGCACCAGCAGAACATCATCCCCGTGGTGGACACGGCGCTCAAGGGAGGCCGGCGTCGACGCCGACCGATCGACGCCATCGCCTTCACGCGCGGCCCCGGACTGCTGGGTTCGCTGCTGGTGGGCGTGTCGTTCGCCAAGGGGCTTTCGATCGCCCACAACATCCCGATGGTCGAGGTCAACCACCTTCAGGGACACATACTCTCACACTTCATCGACCTTCAGGACCGCACGCTGCCCCACTCCGGACTTTCCGTTTCCTGTGTCTTCTGGTGAGCGGCGGCCATACGCAGATCGTGCGCGTGGATTCTCCCGCTCGGAAATGGAGATCATCGGCACGACGATCGACGACGCCGCGGGCGAAGCCTTTCGACAAGTGTGCCAAAGTGATGGGACTGCCCTACCCCGGCGGCCCGGTAATCGACAAACTGGCCAAGGAGGGCGATCCGAAGGCATTCCGCTTCGCGCATCCCCGCGTCGAGGGGCTACGACTATTCGTTCTCGGGCCTGAAAACCTCGTTCCTCTACACGCTGCGCGACGCCGTGGCCGCACGACCCCGGTTTCATCGAGACACAACAAGGCCTCGCTCTGCGCTTCGCTGCAGAGACGATCGTCGAAAATCCTGCTGGACAAGCTGGTGCGGGCCTCGAAGGACCTCGGCATCCGCGACATCGCCATCGCGGGCGGCGTTTCGGCCAACTCAACTCGGACTGCGCAACGGCATCGCCGAGCGGGCGCAGGCGCGGCTGGCGCACGTTCCTTCCGGAGTTCAAGTTCACGACCGACAACGCCGGCGATGATCGCCATGGCGGGCTACCACTCGGCATCGACCGCTGTTTCGCCAGTTCGAGATCGGCGACGCACTCTTCGCGCGCATGTACGGCAAATCCTACAAGCCGGACTGCACCGTCCCCCGCTCGAGCTCCGCTACCTGCGGGTGCTGCACCGCAACCTCGCAGGCGAAACCCTGCTGGGCGAACTGGTTCGCAACGAGGCCATAAGCGGCGACCTGCTGGAAATCTTTCCGGATGCTCTACGACGCGGCCTACCCCATCGAACGCATGGTGCTGATCGACGAATACGACGCACAGGACGGCCCTTCGATGCGGGCCAACAACTCTTCGGCATTCAACTTCCGGTTCATCGCGGGAACAGGAGTGCTCTCCAACCACAGCCGGGGCATGGCCGTGGACATCAACCCGCTCTACAACCCTTATGTCAAAACGAACGGCGGCCGCACGGTCGTCGCCCCCCGCGGAAGCTGCCCCATATGCCGAACGGAAGCGGATTTCCTTAAAGATCGCCGAGACGACCCCTGCTGCCGGGAGTTCCTGCGCCACGGGTTCACCTGGGGCGGCCACTGGAAAAAGCCTGAAGGACTACCAGCATTTCGAGAAAAAGCAATAGCCGCCCGGAAGCCTCAGCACTGCGCAGGAGGCCGCCCGCGGTTATTTCGGGAGGGCAACGATCGATTCGGGAGCGCTCCCGGGTATTCCGGGACAGCATCCGGCCAGTTCGGGACAACACAAAGGCTCCCGACCTCGAAAGGTCGGGAGCCTTTTTCCTCCGGGCATCCCCGGATTTTCCGGAGACCGGCTTATTTTACGCCGAAGAGTTTTCCTTCAGCGAAAAAATTGTCGTACTCGGCTTTGAGCGAAGCCATCAGATCGCGCACCGACTGGATCTTTTCGGCCCGCCATGCGTTGGCGCCGCAGAAGGCATAGCCGTTCTGCAATTTTCCCTTGAAGGCGTTGTAGAGCGCCAGCA